>Ga0247723_1000312_pt1 | contig 33015 bp, 46 predicted proteins | sample MSEWelMarce5H_FC_FD_189079 | JGI IMG/M metagenome (GOLD analysis project Ga0247723, IMG submission 189079) | Subsurface sediment microbial communities from gas well in West Virginia, United States - MSEEL Well Study Marcellus 5H_FC | ecosystem: Environmental > Terrestrial > Deep subsurface >... | reverse complement strand
CAACAGATTGAAGCGTTGGACATGATTTGCAACAAGCTAGGCCGCATCATAAATGGCGACAACAGCTATGTTGACTCATGGCTGGACATTGCTGGCTACGCGCAGTTGGTCGCCGATAACCTAAATGGGATAGACCGCTAATGTCTAAAAACGGTAGCAAGCAAGAGATGTTAGCAACTGGCCTGAATCTGGATTTCAGAACGTCACCAGTTGCATACAATTTCTTACAATCTAATGCGTTTGTACGCGGGATTATGGGACCGGTGGGGTCAGGTAAGTCCTATGCCTGCGCCGCTGAGGTGATGATGCGTGCCGTTAGGCAAAAGCCATCCCCTATCGATGGTATACGGTACTCACGTTTTGCTATCGTCCGCAACTCTTACCCGATGCTTAAGACTACCACAATTAAGACATGGCAGGATCTGTTTCCTGAAAACACATTTGGCCCGATGTTGTGGACTCCACCTATTACCCACCACATCAAGCTGCCTAGCCGAGGCGATGCTGCTGGTATTGACTGCGAGGTTATCTTCTTAGCACTTGACCAGCCTAAAGACGTGCGTAAGCTCTTGTCTTTGGAGTTGACAGGCGCATGGGTCAACGAGGCGCGAGAGCTGCCTAAGGCTGTGATTGACGGATTGACACACCGGGTTGGCCGCTACCCGACTAAGCGCGATGGGGGCGCAACATGGAACGGTATCTGGATGGATACCAACCCCATGGATGATGACCATTGGTGGTACAAACTGTCCGAGAAAGAAAAGCTAGACGGCATATACGGCTGGCAGTTTTTTAAGCAGCCCGGTGGCGTAATTGAGGCTGACGCTGACAACTTGCCTGAAAACCCTGAGGCCAATGACCATATCTATTCTGCTGGCCGCTGGTGGCAGATCAACCCTAAGGCCGAGAACATTGGCAACTTGCCTGCTGGTTACTACTTGCAGATGCTGGGCGGCAAGAACCTAGATTGGATCCGCTGCTACGCCGAGGGTAAGTACACGTATGTACAGGAAGGTAGACCGGTCTGGCCAGAATATGACGACAACATGATGGCTGGCGACGTGGACTATGACCCGTCCGTGCCGTTGCAGATTGGGCTGGACTTTGGTTTAACGCCAGCTGCTGTCATTGGCCAACGCCTGACTAACGGGCGCTGGGTTGTGCTTGACGAGATTGTCACCTTTGATATGGGCTTAGAGCGCTTTGGCCAGCAACTGCTTGCCGAGATGAATGCTAAGTACCCAAAGGCTCAACTTATGGTCTGGGGAGATCCTGCCGGTATGGCGCGTGATGCCATCTACGAAGTCACTGCTTTTGACTTCTTGCGAACTCTAGGCCTGCGTGCCCAGCCAGCTCCTAGCAACGACTTTAAGGTGCGACGTGAGGCAGCTGCTATGCCCATGCAAAGACTAATACAAGGCAAACCCGGACTCATTGTCAGCCGCGATTGCAAACTATTGCGCAAGTCGCTATCGGGTGGATATCACTTTAAACGGATTGCGGTTGGTGCCGGGCATGAGCGATTCCGGGATGCGCCAAACAAAAACGAGCACTCACACGTTGGCGACGCATTCGGATACCTTATGCTGGGCGGGGGTGAGCACCGTAGGATGACCAAGACTCCGTCGCTATCTGGATCCGGGTTTGTTGCGCAGACGCAAGCCTCTGTAGACTTTGATGTGTTTAACTAGATATCACAAAGATATCAGTATTGCATCACTAAGAATATTCTGGCGTAGAATTGGCATATGTGTTAACACCCGGAGAACATTATGCCATGGATAGCTGGCACGATTGCCGCAATCATTTCTGGCGCTACAGCCGTATATTCTATTTCTGCTGCAGAGCGCAATCGTAAGGAAGCGGCCAACGCTGCTAAAGCTGCACAAAAGGAATCTGAGGTTGCCCAGCTTAAAGCCAACCAGATGGCTGAGCAGCAACTTAAAGCCCAACGCGAGCAAACGCAGATTGCGCGTGAGCGTATGAACTTTGAGCTAGAGCAGGCTGCTGGCACTAAAGCTACCCTTGCCGAGCAATCGCGTGCAGCGCAGGAAAAGGCTAGCGCAATGGCTGCAGAGATTGAAGGTCAGCAACGCAAGGCCGCAGAGACTGAGTCAGCCCGTATGAAAGCTGCTCGCCGCGGTGGCCAGCGCAGTCTACTGTCTTCTGCTCGACTAACTCCAGAGATGGGATTAGGTAACTACGACGCATCCACTTTTGGTTCAAGCGTATCCGTATAAGGTAGACCATGGCAACAACTGCTCAATTACGTGCAGCAAAGAAGTTTGCTAGTACTCGAGCTGGGTCAGAAATCAACAAGCTTGGGCGCAGACTAGAAAGCGCCCGCGCTGAGTTTGGCACAGAGACTGGCCGCGTAGCCAAAGAGTTTGGTGCTCAGATGACTGAGTACGAAAAAAAAGCGGCTGGTTATGAAAGCGAATTTTCTGAATACAAAACAAAATACAACGAAGCTGTATCTGCTTACGAACAGCAAGTAAACCAGTTTAATGAGCGCGTCGCTGCGTTTAACCAAAGAACATTGGTTGGTGGCAGCTTCTTCCAAGGCTACTCGCAGTCCGGTCCGATTGGCATGTACCGCAGTGGGATCAGGACGACAGACCCTATTTACCAAACATTGCTTGAGGCTGGAACTAATCCAATCACTGCGCCTGCCCCATCGGGTTTTGTGCGTGAAGAAGTGTACGGTGGCGGTGGCGATGCCGGTGGAAGTTACGCAAGATATGTAAATCCAAACACTGGCGAGACGGTAGGTGAAGACGATTACAACCAAATGGTTGCAGCGTCTCAAGAAGTGCTTGGTCTTGGCAGTGAGCCAACAAACCCGTTGTATACGCTAGACGTTATGAATTACTTGCCGTACGGTTATCAGTACGGTTTGTATCGTCGAGGCGGCACAGACCCCGGTGAGTTTAACGTCAGCTTTAACCAACCCACAGTGCCGACATTTAACGAGCCTGTGCCTGTAATGGAAGACATTACAAAGTATTCAGAAAAGCTGCAGGAAGAAACTAAATATTTTGAGCGTGAAATTGGTGAGCGTAAATCAGCCAAAGTTGCTGCTGCTCGCCGATTGCAAACCAGACCATTGTTATCGGGGGCTTAATTATGCAAGACGAGAAAATGAAGAAAAAGGTGCGCAAGGTAATGCGCGAGTACAAGTCAGGCAAGCTGAAGTCCAGCTCTGGCGACAAAGTGACCAGCAAAGATCAGGCCGTTGCTATTGCAATGTCTGAGGCTGGCGTAAAGCAAAAGGCATAATTATGGACATGATGGAAGAGCGCGAAGCTCGCACAATGCTAGCTGACATTGAAATGCAAAGCGCACCTGACGTGCCGGGTTTTACGGAAGGACAATGTCCTGAGGCGATCCGCGACAAGAACGTCAACATTAGCAATCACCAGATTTGCATTGTGAAAGCAGACCTAGGTCCTGCAAACCCGCTAGTGCCTTCCGTTATGTTTTGGCTTAAGAAGTCCATGACATGGAACGTCAGTGAGTCTGCAGCACGCGAAATGCTGTGCGGGAATTGCGGTTACTACTGGAAGACCAAGTTTATTGACGATTGCATGAAACAGTACCCAGCACTTACGCCCCCAGAAGTGCGGCCAGACTGGGTTGATACCAATCAGTCAGGCGGCTATTGCGAAGAGTGGAACATAACTTGTACAAGTAGTCGTACATGTGATTCGTGGAAACCCGGTGGCCCAATTACTGATGCTATGGGTGGCAACATTATCGAAATGATTGAACCCGTCGAGGAAGAAAATGGCGATTGAAGTTGAGCGCGAGTCGCTCACCACAAAATCCCGACATGTCTCGCCGTCTTACATAGACAAAGACGGCAAGCAATACCTTGTCAGTTCTGATCGGCCAGCGCCTATTGTAGACGTTAACCATTTGCGTCTACATGAAGGCCGCGCTTACTACGCTTACAAACTTTATCCCTATGCAAGCATGTTGCCAGCTGGATCAAGTATTGATATTGCTATGGCGTTTGCTACTGGCGTAACTCCACATCTTGTGTATGACGCAAACTGCGGTGGAGACGCTGAGGTTTACTTGTATGAAGGCTCAGTTGTGTCTGGAGGCACTAGCTTTACCGCAGTGCGTCGCAATCGCAACATCACAAACGCTAGTCAATCTGCAATATTGATTAACCCTACCGTCACTAGCCTAGGGACTTTGCTGGATTCGCAGTTTATTGCTGGTGGAGTTGGTAAAAAAGCTGGTGGCGGGGATTCATACGCGACAGAACAGGTGTTTAGCCCGTTGACTACTTATCTTTTTAGGCTGACAAACGTAAACGGCACTGCACACATGGCTCATTTACACATTGAATGGTACGAATAAGGCAAAAATCATGGCTGAAATGAACGAAAAACCACAGCGCTATCAGGGCAAAAAACTAAAGCCTGATGAGCTTATTCGTAGAGCTGAAGTAGCTCAGCGAAAAAAAGATTTGTTTGAGGATTTGTATCGCGATGCGTACGAATTTGCCCTGCCTCAGCGCCAGTTGTACGGCTACTGGGAAGGAAATAGCGTTGGCAATAAGAAAATGGCACGGGTATTTGACTCGACAGCCATCAACTCTACCCAGCGTTTTGCTAACAGACTGCAATCTGGCATCTTCCCACCGCAGCGCAAGTGGAGTCGCCTTGAGCCGGGTCTTGATATACCTCAAGATAAGAAAACACAGGCTCAAGCTATCCTAGACCTGTACAACGAGAAGATGTTTTCGGTCATTAAGCAGTCAAACTTTGACATTGCTATCGGTGAATTCCTGCTTGACCTGTCTGTAGGCACTGCTTGCATGTTGGTGCAGCCCGGTGATGACGTAAGTCCTATCAATTTCATCCCTGTGCCCATGTTCTTAGTGGCGTACGAAGAGGGTGCCAACGGTATGGTAGATAAAATCTATCGCCGTATGCGCATGAAGGCTGAATCTATCACCCAGCAATGGCGTGATGCACAGATTCCTGAGTCTTTAGCTAACCGCATCGAGGCAAAACCCACTGATGACGTGGAATTGCTTGAGGCTACAGTCTATGACGACGACAAAGGCGACTGGTGCTACCACGTTATTGACAAGGTATCTAAGGAAGAGATTGTTTACCGTCGCATGAAGTCCTCGCCATGGGTCATCTCGCGCTATATGAAGGTGGCTGGTGAGATTTATGGCCGCGGCCCACTGCTGACTGCACTGCCAGACATTAAAACGCTTAACAAGACGCTAGAGTTGCTGCTTAAGAACGCATCGCTAGCTGTTGCAGGGGTCTACACGGCGGCAGATGATGGTGTTTTGAACCCTCAAACGGTGCGAATCACCCCGGGAGCCATCATTCCTGTGGCGCGAAACGGTGGCCCACAAGGCGAATCGCTGCGTGCCCTGCCCCGTGCAGGCGACTTTAACGTATCGCAGATTGTGATCAATGACCTACGTCAAAACATCAAGCGTACGCTATTGGATGAATCACTTCCACCTGATAATATGTCTGCTCGCTCTGCAACTGAGGTGGTTGAGCGTATGAAAGAGTTGGCACAGAACCTAGGATCAGCATTTGGCCGTCTAATCAACGAGACAATGATCCCATTGGTCAGCCGAATCCTGCAAGTGATGGACGAGCGTGGGTTAATTGACTTGCCGCTGCGAGTAAACGGGCTAGAAGTCAAAGTATCGCCAGTTGCCCCGCTTGCTATGGCGCAAAACATGGAAGAGGTGAACTCGGTTATGCAGTTTATGCAGATTGCCTCTAGCCTTGGTAACGAAGGCGCTCTGGCCGTTAGAACTGGTGACCTAATAGATTACCTAGGCGACAAGCTTGGCGTGCCTGCAAGCCTGCGTACAAGCGCTGCAGAGCGTGCTTACATTATCGAGCAGCAACGCGCACTTATGATGCAAGATCAGGCTATGCTAGCAGCCGCTGGTAACCAACAGGCTGTAGTTAACCAGCAAGAAGCAGCAACAACCCCAGATCAAGGAATTGGAGCCGCAGTTTGAGCGATGAAAACAAGGAATTTGAGCCTGTTATAGGGCATCATTTTGCAGCTGGGCTATATGCCAAGGAGTCAATTATCCCAGCTAACCACTATGTCATGAAGCACACGCACTCCTATAGCCATTTAAGTATATTGGCTGTAGGGCGTGCGATAGTTAAGGCTGGCGACACACAGATTGAATACGAGGGACCAGCCTGCATTGAGATTGCAGCTAATGTGCCCCATGAAGTTATTGCTTTAACCAATGTCATTTGGTATTGCATACATGCTACGGACGAAACAGACGTAGATAAGGTAGATGAGGTCTTAATAAACAAAGGAGAATGATATGGCTGGCTGGGATGACCTAGAAGCTGTACAGCAATCGCTTGCAAGTCCTAATGGGACTGACATAGATAAGCTGTGCCTGCGCGTATTTGGCACAGAGGAAGGGCAAAAGTTGTTCAAATGGCTGAGAGATCAGACTGTTGAGCAACCTTGCTGGGGGCCGGGAGCAGACGCTACCTATGGCTATTTTCTAGAAGGGAGATGTAGTCTTGTGAAAGAGATTGAATCCCGCATTGCGAGAGCAAGAGGTAAGTAATGAGTGATAAAGAATCTGAAGTCCAACCCAGTGAAGCTGCAGCACCAGAAGCAACTGGCCTATTGGACGGTGTGGAAACATCGGACGAAAGCCAGCCAGATTCTAGTAAGGCAGACAAGTCAGAGGTAGATCATAGGGCTGCTGATAGCATTCCAGACGATGAGCCAGTTGATCGTCCAGAGTGGTGGCCAGAGAACTTCTGGAAAGACAACGAGCCTGACCTTGAAGGTATTGCAAAGTCTTGGAAAGACATGCGCAAGATGGTCAGTCAAGGCAAGCAAAAGGCTCCAGCAGACGGTAATTACGACTTAAAAGCGTTTGGTGAGAATGCTGAAAACCTACCCATGGTTCCATTATTTAAAGAATGGGCTAAGGAAAATGGTATCTCTCAAGTAGCTTTTGATTCACTAGCAAAGCAGTTGACAGACAAAGCTGTAGAAATGTCTAGCAGCATGACCCCAACTGTTGACCCGGCAGAGGAACGCAAGGCATTAGGAGCCAATGCAGACGCTGTAATCAACGGTATGGTCAGCTGGGCACGCGGCTTAGTAAACAAGGGAGTCTGGAACAAAGACGACTTTGAAGAGTTTAAGGTAATGGGTGGTACTGCCAAAGGCTTAAAGGCTTTAATGAAGATCCGTGAATCCTATGAAGGGCGGATCCCAGTTGAGTCTGAGCCAATGGAAGGTATGCCAACTGACCAAGAACTGCAAGCCATGGTAGGCGATAAACGGTATCAATCCGATCCCGGCTACCGTCAAAAGGTTGAAAAGTTGTTTGCCCAGCGCTACAATTAATCATCTCCTTGGTCCTAGTTCAGGGCTTTTATCCCCGGCTTGCGCTGGGGATTTTTTTTGATATAATTAAATTGTTGTCGTGAGAGACATATAGCTGTTTAAGTAAGCGTTCCGAGGCGTTCAGCCTGACTCCCACGGGGGTTCTCTCACCGGAATGCTTTCTTAAACAGCTTTTTTTTTGATCATTACAACCGCCAATCCGTCGGGTTAATAGACGGCAGGGATTGGGGATAGCCTCTACTGTGGGATCAGGTATGAGACAGAGGCAAGGGTGGCGAAGCTAGCGCCCGATACCGAACGGCTGGCGGGTTCCGTGGCTCCGAAAAGCAAACGGTTTAAGGCGAATCTAGGAAAGGCTAGGTTCGTCCACCAAAAAGCAAAGGTATAAACCTAATGAATACAGATACAGAGTTACCTAATAGCTTAACTGATTGGACTAATATTAATTTAATAGAGACATTTAAATTAACTAAGAACACAAAGTTAAGAGAACATGTTGCAAAAGAGTTGGAAAGACGCATCAATGCGCTAGAGCTACCAACTACTGATATTAGCAAAAGTTAACATAACTCTTGCACGTTAAACTTAGTAATGTTATAACCCTGTTATAGGCCAATCAAATTACCGACCCTATGCCGCAGTGGAAACTGACGACTGGCTAGCGTAACTAGCAAGTAGTAGGCCCGGATCACCGGCTAACCGAAGCGCTAATTCTCTTAACTTTATCTAAGGATTTCAAATGGCTCAGAATCTCTCGACCGCCTTTGTAACCCTGTTCGATGCGGAAGTTAAACAGGCATATCAGGCGCAAGCCGTATTGCGTGGCGCTGTTCGTGTTCGTGCAGGTGTTGAAGGCTCTACATATAAGTTCCCTAAGATCGGCAAGGGTGTCGCTCAAGTCCGTGTTCCACAGACTGACGTTGCTCCGCTGAATGTTACGTACGGTCAAGTCACCGCTACTCTGTCTGACTACATTGCTGCTGAATATAGCGATATCTTCATGCAAGCAAAAGTCAACTTTGACGAGCGCCGTGAGTTGGTTCAAGTTGTTTCTAACGCTATCGGCCGTCGCCAAGACCAGTTGATTCTCGACGCACTTGCTGCCTCGAGCACCAGCTTGACTGTCAGCAACGACATCGGTGGTTCGGACACAAACCTGAACGTAGCTAAACTGCGTACTGCTAAGCAAAAGCTTGATGCTGGTAACGTCCCAATGGACAACCGCCACATCATTATCCACGCTAACGGCCTGTCATCGCTCTTGAGCGAAACAGCTGTTACCAGCTCCGACTTCAACACTGTGAAGGCGCTGGTTCAGGGCGACATCAACACATTCTTGGGCTTTACGTTCCATGTGTTGGGTGACCGTTCAGAAGGTGGTTTGCCTGTTGACGGTTCGCTGGATCGTACTTGCTATGCATTCCACCGCGATGCGATTGGTATGGCCGAAGGTATTGCACCTAAGACCGAAATCAATTACATCCCCGAGAAGACTTCTTTCTTGGTGGCCTCGATGTTCTCCGCTGGCTCGATTGCTATTGACGATGAAGGTATCGTCAAGATCACTTGCCGCGAATCTGCTTAATAGGAGGCTTTCATGGCTTTTTCCTCAACTGGTTGGACCGTTGTTTCGGCAGCTAAGCGCGGTAACGCACCTAGCGTTTATGCCTATAAAACAGCTGATGCAATCGCTGACGTTAACACAGCTGGTTATTTCAACAGCCTGTCGGACACGTTAGCAGTTGGCGACCTCATTTACTGCGTAACATCAACTGGCTCGACAGCTGTTGCTACGCTAGTGTATGTGTTGTCCAATGCAAGCGGTGTTGTTGACGTTAATGACGGCACGACACTTGCTAATACTGACGGCGATTAATCCTCGCTGTTGATATTGGGCCTGCTTCTGAGCAACCTCGGAGGCAGGCTTTATTCTATTAAGGGGCTGTAATGGCTGCAGGCGATACCGGAGTAAAGATTTGTTCTGATGCGCTGATTCTGCTTGGCGCAGAGGCCATCTCTTCATTTAACGATGGTACGGACCGCTCCAATACATGTGACCGTTTGTACCCCGGCGTTAAGGATATGGCGCTGATGATGTACCCGTGGAGCTTTGCTTACAAAAAAGTACAGCTAGCTCGGTTGGTGACTACTCCCAACACGGAATGGACATACGAATACCAGTTACCCGGCGACAGGCTTGGTAACCCAAGAGCTGTATACACAACTTCTCAGCCTTATGCTCGCGTCTTTAAAGAGTGGGAAATTCAAGGCGACAAGCTCTTGACCAATGAGAAGACTATTTACATTGACTACCCATACAGCACGCCTGAGTTTGCAATGCCTCAGTACTTTGTGCAGCTATTACGCTATGCGATGGCATGGCACTTGGCTTACCCAATTACTGAACAGCAAGACAAGACTGTGTACTGGCAAGGTGTTGCAGTAGGCGCACCATCTGAGAACGGACGTGGTGGCTTTTTTAGACAGGCCATGCTTATGGACTCTCAGGGTAACCCGCCAGCAGTTATTGAGGACTTCTCTTTAGTTGACGTGAGGTACTGATGCCACGCTTTGTTGATCTGCAGACCAACTTTGCTACCGGTGAACTCGATCCGTTATTGCGAGCACGGGTAGATTTGGAGCAATACAACAATGCGTTGGCCAAGGCTACTAACGTAGTTATCCAGCCTCAAGGTGGACTAAAACGTCGCCCCGGGCTTAAGCACATATTTGAATTGCCGTCAGCTGCGGCTAACGGTGTGCGTCTGGTTCCGTTCGAGTTCTCTACCGAAGACAGCTACATGTTAGTGTTTACTAACCTACGCATGTATGTTGTTAAAAACGGTGTGCAAGTAACCAACATTAACGGATCTGGTAACGCATACCTAACGACATCTATTACGTCTGCAATGCTCAACGGCATTAACTGGACGCAGAGTGCTGACACACTGATTATTGTGCATCCTGACCTTGCGCCGGTTACTATTGTGCGCGGTGCAACTGATGCAAGCTGGACTCAAACCACAATTACTTTTGACAGTATCCCAAATTATGCGTTTGTATTGTCTGCGACAAACCCAGCAGGGACGATTACACCGAGCGCTGTGTCTGGCAATGCAACGATTACAGCGTCGTCTGGTGTCTTTAGTGCATCGCACGTAGATCAGTACATTAACGCATCGCCTCAAGGCCGTGCGCGTATTGTGCGCTACAACTCCAGTACATCTGTTGACGTAATTATTGAGTTCCCATTCTTTAACACGTCTGCTATTGCTAACGGTGCATGGGATCTAGAAACTGGATACGAGGCTGTTTGGTCTGCTGGCCGAGGCTGGCCACGCACAGTTACATTTCACGAAGGCCGGTTGTATTTTGGTGGCAGTAAGTCGCGCCCGTCTACTATCTGGGGATCTAAGATTGCTTTGTTCTTCGCGTTCAAAGCAGATGAATCTTTAGATGACGACGCAGTTGAGGCGACGCTAGACACTAATCAGCTTAACGTGATTGTGGACATGATCTCTGGCCGAGACATGCAAGTGTTTACGACTGGAGGCGAGTTTTATGTCCCGCAGACTGGTACAGATCCGATCACTCCAGTTGCGTTTAACTTTAAGGCGGTCAGCCGAAATGGCATGCGCCCGGGCACTCGAGTCGAGACACTGGACTCAGGCACTGTATTTATTCAAAGGCAAGGTAAAGCTCTAAACGAGTTCTTGTTTTCTGACAGTCAGCTTACGTATGTAACATCGCGTATATCATTGCTGTCTGGCCACTTACTTAAGGGTCCGTCACGCATTGCATTGCGTCGCGCTACCGAAACAGACGAAGGGGATTTGCTGTTTATTACCAACGTAGACGACGGCTCAATGGCTGTGTTCTCTATCTTGAAGAGCCAGCAAGTTGTTGCCCCGTCCGAGTTTATTACCGACGGTTCATTTATCGATGTCGGCGTAGACGTGACCCGCATCTTTGCTATCGTAAAGCGTACGTTTAATAGTACGGATAAATACTTCCTAGAAATGTTTAGCGACGAGTTTTATACCGATTGCGCATTTACTGGCGGTGTAGCATCTGGCGCGACAAGTCTGCCGCACACAGGCGAATCTCTTAATGTAATTTGTGATGGCGTGCCACAGGGTTCAGAGACAGTTACAGCTGGAGCAATTACCTTTGACAGGCCTAGCACTACTAGATGGGAAGCTGGCTTGCCATATACGGTATACGCCAAGACTATGCCTGTGGAATTAAAGCTGCAAACTGGCTCACGTATTGGATTTAAGAAACGGTTAGTGCAAGTTATTGCTATTGTTGATAGCACGCAGCATCTGTCTATTAACGGCCAACCATTGCCATTTCGTAACTTTGACAACCCATTGCTCGATTTGCCTATTCAGGAATTTACCGGATCAAAACGGCTAGACGGTGTGCTTGGTTATAACAGGGATATTGCTGTGGAGATTACCCAGACGTTGCCTCTGAAAATGACTTTGCTTGGCCTTGAATACAAACTGGCCGTTCATCAAGGGACATAATCATGCCAATAGCATCCTCTGGTCTTGTATCTCCAACGTCTTCTGTGCTGGTATCTCCCACAATTGCGACTGGTGCACCCGCATCATCTGGGTTTAACTGGTCATCTCTTACGCAACCGCTAAATGCAATATCTGGTGCAGCATTATCTGTCGCTGGACTTGGCGCTCAGATTGGCGCTGGTTATGCATCGCAAGCTCAAGCTTACTTACAGCAATCCGGTTATGCAGCTCAGGCGCAAGAACAAATGCGTTTGGCTGGATTGCGTGCAGACAAAGAGATTGAATACGCAAACCTAAACTTTAAGCGCAAGCTGTTTCAGACAGAAGTCGAGCAGCTTAATTACAAAGCCAAGGGCAATGCGTTGCTGCAGGATCTGCATAGGACAAACGCAGCCGCTCGAGCAAGGGCAGCAGCTAATGGCGTATCGATAGGCTCAGGCTCAGCAATGAGCGTACAGGAGCAAAACGTAGCTCGGACATACCAAGACGTGGGTATGGTGGAATTAAGCGCTCTAGTGTCCCGTATATTCGGTTTGGAGGACGCTACTGCAATCCTGAAGGCTGGTTACGATCAGGCATTTTACGAGCGCGAGGCTGCTATCTCCAACACTGCGTCGCTGCTTAAAGGCGGTCAAATGGTTGCTCAGACTGGTGGTTTGTTGTCTACTGCGAAGATGACTACTGGCGCATTGGGTTTTGCCAAAACATTCCCAGCTGCGTTTGCATAGGATATGAGGACATAGAATGGCACAACTTCCACAAACTGAAGCAGGACGAGTTGCTGTATCGCCGGTGCCAAATGCCCCGGCGGGTGCAGCACCACGCATGCGCTATCCTGAGCAGCGCCCAGATGTTGCGCTTGAGGCTGCTGCCAAATATCAGGGAACGCTTAGCCAAGTACTTGAGCGCATGGGTGAGACAGCATTTGGTTATGCTGAGAAATACTCTCAAATGGCTGGCTTGCAGTTTGCTGCAGAAAACCCACTGACGGCTGAACAACTCAATGCCATGGGTTCTGGCAACATGGCAGGGATTACCCTAGGCAGCCCAATGAGCGCGTATGGCGCGGCATTGCGCAAAGCCCGGGCTATTGAGTTATCTGCTCACGCTGAAGTCGATGGCCGCTCACAGCTGGTGAAATTGCTAGACGCTGCCGAGCGCGGTGAGGTTGATACCAACACCATTATGGACAAGGTCACAGCCATCACCAATGGCTATGGCCAATCGCTTGCTCGCGTTGACCCTGATGCGTCATTTAAATATCGCGCCTCGATGGCTACTTTGGGTTCACGAGTTGTGGACAAGGCAGCTGAGATTGACGGCCGCAAGCGTTTGCTGACAAACTCTGTTGCGCTCGATCGCGATTACCAGAACACACTAAAAGCTATTTCACTGTACTCTGGCTCAAGCGCTCCGGTAGATCCGACAACTGGCGAGCCAATTAATGTTGACCAGTTTATCGACGCAGAAAAAAAGCGTTTTCTTAACAACGCTGTGATGCTAGTCGGTGTGCAAGGCGCTGAGCGCTATGCCGCACAAATGAACAAAGACATGTCTGCCGTAAAGGTCAGCTCCATTACGGAAGGCTTGATTCGTAACGGCATGTCCAATGACGGCAGCGCAATTGTAAAGCTGCAGAATGGTGATGCTGGCCCATTGACGGCCGCATACCAGTCTTTGCTGCCAGAAGAGCGTGCCAAGGTAATTGCCAACTTTATGACAGAAGACGGCAACCGCCACACATTCCAGCAGCGTAGACGCGCTGAATCTAATGAGGCAAACACTAAGATTGCGTTGTCTACATATCGGTCTTATTTGGAAGCAGAAGATCCAGAAGAGAAGACTAAACTGAAAAACAAATTGCTAGACATGAACGTGTTGTCTATGGAAATGACACGTACATTAATTGAGGGCCCAAAAACAACTAAGGCTGGCATGGGTGTATTCCATGTTGAAAGCCTAATTGACAATGGCACGCTGTCAACCAATACTGAGTTGCTAGCCCAGTCAGAAAAATACGGCATCCCGCCAGAGCAAATTGTATTGCTACGTCGCCGCATGGATTCAAAAGTTAGTGCAGACGTATCAAGTAGCATCAAGCGCTTGGCTGGTATCTCTGATTCGATGCTGAATTTAAATCCAGCAAGCGACAACGCAAAGCGCTACTTTTCGTATCAAGATAGATATTATTCTGCACAAGAGCAAGCTAGGGCTGAAGGCAAGCCATTTGATGGCCGTGAGTTTGTGCGCACGCTAGAACGCGAGAAAGTTGAGGCAATGAACACTGAACGAGCTAAAGCCGCTCAGGTTCAACTTGGTGATTACTCAAAGCGCCTTGGATCAACTATTACATCAGACAACATTGACGCACTTGAACAACAAGTTCAGCGTGAGGTTAAGGCTGGTAAAAAGCCAAAGATTACACCGCAAGAAATATTGCGCATTAAAACATTGCTTAAAGATGCCGAGGGATACTAATGTACTCTGACGTTGAAAACGCTTATCTAGACGATTACATGGCATTTATGTTTCCTCCCTCACCGGAGGAAGAGCAAGCACAGGCAGAGATGAAAGCCTATGACCCGACTATGCGCGAGAAATTGCACGCATTTATGCAGGCTGGAATTGAGGCGACAACTGGCGTAGACAAGCAAACAGCACGTCGCATGGCTGGTGGTCTTGTTGGTGGGCCAAATAGTCAAGGTCCATTAAACCTAGGACTTGCAGACATTGTGCCGTTCTTGGGTACACGCTTGCAATTAGAAGAGGCTGGAATTTCTGCTAAAGAGGCTATCCAGTCTGGCGAGCGCGGTGATTACGCTGAGGCTGCTATCGGTGCTGGCGCTGCTGCGTTAGGCGCGTTGCCACTAGTTGGCCCTGCAGTCAGGGGAGCTGGTCTTGCTAAGAAGGCAATCAAGAAAATCAAAGGGTCTGAATAATGGCTATTAAACCAATCGAGCAGCGCCTGCAAAGTATTTTGCCTGAGCAAGATACCGGCGTAGTAGAGCCTCCAGTTACTGAGCAGGCTGATCCGCAGTTTGCCAACATCCCAGCTGAGGACGTGGCGATTGAGGATACTGGCACCCCTAATATGCAAGAAGAAGGCACGCTGGTTGCTGGCATTGGTGACGCTGGATTACGTGGCATTATCAAGAAAGGCAGTAAGAAAATAACGCAAGAGGCTGTACAAGCGCCAGAAAAATCTATCCGTCCATTAGCGCCTGAGATGAAGGTAGGCGAGGATGGCATCCCAGAGCCGGTGCCTGCAGGCAAGGCAACGCTAATTCCTGAGGCTGGTGAAGACGTAACTACGAAAGTAGGCGAGGCTGTAGAGGCCCGCGCTGTTGCTGAACCGACTACGCTTAAGCCGCCAGAAGAAGCGTTTAACACAACGCGCATGCCAGACAATATCGCTGACATTATCAACGGCACATCTGACGCGCTAGGCATTGAAACCAAGTCTGTCACTTTTGATGAGATCAAGGCCAAGGCTGATCAGTTGGGAGTTGATGAAAAATTCCTTACTCGCTTGCTTGATTCTGAAGGCAATATGATGCCCAACGCGGTGGACACCTACCGCGCTATGAATTTGATGGAGGCCTCAGCCGGTGAGCTAGACCGTCTGTTTAAACTAGTAAACAGTGGGCAGGCTACAGACGTAGACAAACTGCAATTGCGCCAGCAGATCAGCATGCACGGCCTGATTCAGAAGTCAGTCAAGGGCATCCAGACTGAGACAGCTCGAGCGTTGGCCGTGATGCGCGTGCCGCGTGATGGCAATGTTGACCTGATTCGCCGCACGCTAGACGAGTCTGGTGGCGACAACTCGCTGCAAGACTTGGCTCGCGCTTATGTTGGCCTTGGTGATGACACAGCTGCTAAGAACAAGTTGGTTGAAAAGTCCATGTTCTCAAGCGTCAAAGACGTTTGGTTCACAACTTGGATTAACGGCATCCTGTCGTCACCAGTTACGCATGCCAAGAACATACTAGGCAATACCATGTTTGGCGCATATCAGGTGCCTGAGCGCATGATAGCCGCATTCTATGGGAATGTACTTCCTGATGGAGTGCGTTCATGGAAAGCGCTGGTGCCCGGCTCAGCTAAAGAGAAAGTAGAGTTTGACGAATTCCTGACAGATATCCAGAGCTTTACGTCTGGCATCCGCGAAGGCTTAAGTCTGGCTAGCACGGCATTTAAAAACAACATGCCAAGCGATCCGCTATCCAAGATTGAGTTAGCTGGCAAGCGTGGCGGATCTGCAGATATCAGCGCGGCCGCCTTTGGCATGTCTGATGACGGACTGCTTGCTAAGGGCATCAACTTCTATGGCAAGGCTGTCACGCTCCCGGGGCGTGCGCTAATGGCTGAGGACGAATTTTTTAAGGGTGTTTTCTACCGTACGGAATTTAACCGCTTAGCACTGCGCCGCGGTAAATCAGTATACCGAGAGGCACTTGAGGCTGGTGACGACGAGGTAACGGCTATTGCTAAATCTCAGGCCGAGGTCACGTCAATTATGAAAGACCCGCCTGCTGATCTGGATGAGGCCGCTATGCAGTCCGCACGCCGCAGCACATTTACTATGGACTTGCCCCCAGCGCTTAAGGCTATTGAGCCAGCGTTCCAGCATCCTATCGTCAAAATGGTAGCTCCGTTCTTTAGGACCCCATCAAACATCGCTTTAGAAGTTATTGAGCGTACTCCGTTTGCACCAATCTCTTCACGGTTCCGTGATGACTTCATGCAGGGCGGTGCCGTACGTGATTTGGCTTTGGCTAAGGCAACAATGGGATCTGCGTTGTTAACTACTTTTGCTAGCATGGGTGGAGAAGGCATGATCACTGGCCGTGGCCCCGGCCGCAAAGCTGACCGCGAGGCGCTATTGCGTGAGGGCTGGCAACCGTATTCGCTGGTGTTGCCTAAAGATATGTTTGGCGATCAAGTCGAGCGCTTAGGCAGCATGGGCAAAGTGTCTGTATCTAACGACAAAGTCTATGTCAGCTTTAACGGCCTTGAGCCTATTTCGGCATTCTTGGCTATGGCTGCAGACTATTCTGAATACAGCCGTTATGAGGACGACGCAGGGAAAGTAGAAGAGGTTTTCATGGGTGCGCTATATGGCATGTATCACTACATGAGCCAGCAGCCATTCCTGCAAGGCATATCAGATCTAGCCTCGGCGCTAACAGGCACCATCCCAAATACCAACAAGGCAGTCGAATCCGTAGTTAACGGCTGGACCAAAACATTTGGTTCATTTGCTGTAGGCGGATCCCCGGCTGGTGTGTACAGTTCGGCTGTGGCTGGCATCGAGCGTTTCCTAGACCCGAACTCAAGCGACGTATCTACAGCTGGCCTAGACCTTCCAATGGGCGTAAAGGGCTTTTACGAGGGTTTAAAGAAGTACCAGAGCCGTGTGCCCGGCATGTCAGACAACGTGCCTGTGCGCCTCAATTTGTGGGGTGATCCGGTTCAGGTTGGGCAGGGCAATGCGTATGAGTTGGTGCTGCCAACCCGTATCAGCCCCGGACAGTTCTCGCCAGTTGACAACGCATTGGTTCAGATGGGATCGCCTATCGGTATGCCTAACCGCAAAGTCGATGGGGTTGAGTTAAATGCAGATCAGTACAACAGCTTGATTACCATATACGGAAAAGAGTTTGGCGCAAAGCAGCAATTAGAGGCTGTTATTGCCTCACCCGGGTTCAGCATTATGACCCTTGATGCCCAGCAATCTAAGGTGCGTCAGGTCCATGACACGCTTATGGAAGCAGCTCGCAAGACCTTGGTGTCCCGTGATACGGAATTACAAGGGAAAATCAGGCAGTTGCAGGAAAAGAAGCGTTCATTTGGACTCTTTTACAAAGACTAGTAAACAGATACAATCAGCGATAGGAGCGATTGGAAATGGCAGATTATGACATCAGTAATGTAACAAGACGAGTGGTCTATGCCCCAAGTGGGATAGGACCTTACGCTTTTACATTTGAAATTCTATCTCAAACAGACATCGACGTGTACAGGGGTGATACGCTCCTGACTTTGACAACAAATTACACGGTTACTATTAACGCGAACGGTACTGGCTCAGTTACTCTTGTAGCTACAGCTGGCACAAATAACATCACCATTGTAGGCGCTCGCAATATTCAGCGCACTACAGACTTTGTAACAGGTGGCGACTTCTTTGCTAACACGCTTAACGACGAGTTAGACTCGCAGACAATTTTTATTCAGCAAGTCGCTGAAACTGCAGAGCGTGGACTCAAAGCGCCTGTGACTGACCCGACAGATATCAACATGACGCTGCCCCGTAAGGCAGACCGTGCGGGTAAGTATTTAGCCTTTGACGCTAACGGTAACCCACAGCCGGGTGACACCGCAGTTGAGGTGGCCGCCATTGCAGCCATTGCAGACGAGATTGTGGCGGTTGCTGCTATTGATACTGAGGTTGCTGCTGTTGCCGGCAACTCAACCAATATCAACACTGTCGCCGGAAACACCGCCAATATCACCACAGTAGCTGGTGTTAGCGGTGCGGTAAGCACAGTTGCAGCCAACATTGTAGACGTTCAAAATGCTCAAGAAAATGCTGCGGCAGCTGCGGCCTCTGCAATACTGGCCAATGACTGGGCTACTAAGACATCTGGCACTGTGGCAGGCGGAGAGTACTCCGCTAAATACCACGCACAGGCTGCGTCTACCAGCGCAGGCAACGCGAGCACAAGCGCTACTGCAGCACAAAGCGCACAGTCTGCTGCGGAGTCTGCACGCGATGCGACACTTGCGGCATACGACACTTTTGACGACAGATATCTTGGCAGCAAGACATCTAATCCTACGCTAGACAATGACGGTAACGCGCTTGTTGCTGGCGCACTGTATTTCAACAGCGTGGCTGGCGAGATGCGGGTTTACACTGGCTCAGCTTGGGTGGCCGCATACGTGTCTGGCACAGGGTTCTTGGCCTCAAGCAATAACTTGTCTGACTTGGCTAGCGCTCCCACCGCGCTGACTAACTTGGGTGGCACTACAGTCGGTAAGGCCGTGTTTACTGCAGCCTCTGTGGCAGCAGCTCAGCAGGCCATGGACGTAGAGGTTGGTGTTGACGTACAGGCTTACGACGTAGACACAGCCAAAACAGATGTGGCTCAGGCTTATACCAAAGCTCAGCGTGGCACACCAGTATCGCTTAGCAGCTCATCAAACAGCATTGCTGTGGATTTCTCGCTGAGCAACAATTTCACACACACTTTCACAGAGAACACTACGATAGCCAACCCAAGCAATATGGTAGCTGGCCAGTCTGGTGTAATCGCTTTCACTCAGCATGCTAGCTCACCCAAGACTTTGGCGTTCGGTAGCTACTGGGATTTCCCCGGCGGCACGGTGCCTAGCGTCACAGCTAGCAACAGCGCTCGGGATCAGTTGGTGTACTACGTAGAATCCTCGACTCTTATCACTTGCAGATTACTGGCGGATGTCAAATGATAGTACCCGGATCAGCTAACCCATTACTGTTCTCGGCCGATGACGGCTACAACCTCACACGCTCGCTGCGGTTTAGGTCTAGTGCGTCTGCGTCATTAAGTCGCACACCTGCTAGTGCTGGCAATCGTCAAAAATGGACATGGAGCGGTTGGATTAAGCGTGGTGCTTTGGGTACAAATAATTGTTTTTTTTCACAAGGGAACAACATATTTGTTGCACGGTTTAATAACAACACGGACGTTTTAGAAGTTTATGATGTAACAGGTGGTCCTTATCAATTACAGCTTATTACATCCCAAGTATTTCGTGATCCTTCTGCTTGGTATCATCTTGTTATTGCAACTGATACAACACAAGCAACAGCATCAAACAGAGTAAAAATATACCTAAACGGAACACAAATTACTGCGTTCAGTACATCTACTTATTACAGTCAAAACTATAATACAGAAGTTAATACAACAGATGTAACAAACATTGGTGCATTGGCATTTGTTGGTCAATATTTTGACGGCTACTTAACCGAAATAAACTTCATTGACGGTCAAGCCCTAACCCAATCCTCATTCGGCGAAACAGACATAACAACCGGAGTATGGAAACCTAAACGCTACGCTGGCACATACGGTACAAACGGATTCTATCTACCGTTTACGGACAACTCTGCGCTGACTACAAGTTCTAACGCAGGGTTAGGCAAAGACTTTAGCGGCAACGGTAACTATTGGACTACCAATAACATCAGCATTACGAGTGGTACTACATACGACTCAATGACCGATGTGCCTACGCTGACAAGTGCTACGGCGGCTAACTTTGCTGTGTTGAATCCATTAAATGCTGAGACTGGCATGGGTGGCACATTAGGTGGTGGCAACTTAGACCTGTCAGGTAGTGGTGGCAAGCGGTCAACAATTGCTGCACGCACAGGCAAGTGGTATTGGGAATTTAGAGTTAATAGCGGAGCTGGTGCAAACTTTCCTATGTCTGGTTTGTATGTAGCTGGGCAAGGAACGTATTACCCCGGCTATGACGGTAACTCATTTGGCTACTTTCAAGGCGGTGCAATCTATTACAACGGCTCAACATCATTAACTGTTAGCTCATATACAGATGGTGATGTACTTGGTTTTGCATGGGATGCTGATACCGGAAAAGTTTATGTAGCAAAAAATGGCACATGGCAAAACTCAGGTAACCCTGCTGCGGGTACTGGTCAAGTCGCTACAATTTCAACAGGCGTTGATCGTGTTGTTGGCGCTTATAACAGCTCTGGATCATGCTCAATTAACTTCGGTCAACGCCCATTTGCCTACACACCCCCCACAGGCTATGTAAGTTTGAACACATACAACTTGCCGACTAGCACTATCCTCAAAGGCAATACGGTGATGGATGCTACGCTGTATACGGGTACGCTGCTATCTAACGCAATCACTAATACGGCTGCGTTTAAGCCTGACCTTGTGTGGCTCAAGTCACGCTCGGCAGCAACAGGGCATGAGTGGACAGATTCAGTTCGTGGTGTAACTAAATCACTTTCATCAAACTCTACTGCGGCTGAAGCAACAGACGTTCAAGGGCTGACAGCATTTAACACTAATGGTTTTACCGTTGGCACAAACACCGACTACAACAATTTAGCCGCTACTTATGTTGCGTGGCAATGGCAAGCAGGACAAGGTACAAACACAACCAACACCAACGGCACAATCACATCAACTGTGAGCGTTAATGCTAGTGCGGGGTTTAGTGTGGTCAGCTACACCGGCACAGCCGTTAATGCAACGGTTGGGCATGGATTGGGCGTTGCGCCTAGTTTTATTGTTGTTAAGCGTAGAGTAACCGCAGGATTTAATTGGGTTGTTTGGCATAGTGCGTTAACTGGCTTGCAATTTCTTAAATTAAATTCAACGGATGCTGTTGGAAGTGCTGCAACAGTTTGGAATAGCACAATTCCAACTTCGTCTGTGTTTAGTCTTGGGTCAGATACAACAGCTAACCCAAGCGCAGAAGCGTGTATTGCTTATTGCTGGGCACCCATAGCCGGATACAGTGCGTTTGGTAGCTACACGGGTAATGGTTCGACTGATGGCGCATTTGTATATACGGGATTTAGACCTAAATGGGTAATGATTAAAGAAATAGGTGCTGGAGGTACAAACTGGAATATTCTTGATACTTCTCGTGACCCATATAATGTTGAACAAAAATATTTGGCGGCAAATTTATCGGATGCTGAAGGAACGCTTGCATTACTTGATGGGCTGTCAAACGGTTTTAAACTTAGAAATTCTGTTCTTTCGGTTAACGCATCTGGCAACACTTACATCTATGCGGCGTTTGCCGAAAACCCATTTAAGAATTCTCTTGCGAGGTAATAATGTTTGCAATTATCAAATCAAACCAATTCGTAAAATTCCTGCCTGAAAATACTCCATTCAAATTGGATGACGTACAGTACCCGGCCAACTGGTTAAACCTGTCTACGCCTGAAGAGAAGGCACGGCTAGGCATTGTGGATGTGGTGTATGGACAGCGTGCAGACGATAAATATTACTGGGTATCTGAAGACGCTCCGGTGGTGGATGGCGGCGTGGTTAAAATTAACTACACTAACACACCTAAAGACTTGTTTGAATCTCAGTCAAACGCAGTAAACGCAACAAACGCAGCGGCGTATTCCCTGCTTGCACCGACTGATTACATAGACATTCGCAACTTGCGTGATCCAGAATACAAGATTGACTGGATGCTATGGCGTGAACAGATTCGCAACAAAGCGCAAACATATGTCGCAGCGATTACGGCCTGCACTACAATTGAAGAGTTGGCCGCATTGCCTGCTGTTCAATGGCCGAACAACCCAGATTATGTAGCACCAGCTGAACAACTTCCTGTCGCATAACGGATCTGTATTATGGATGACGCACGCCTTTCCAGAATTGAAGTTAAGTTGGACAAACTGGCCGAGGCGGTAGTGTCTCTGGCGCGTATGGAAGAGAGGATGATTACCTTGTTTAAACGCATGGACGCATACGAGGACAGGCAATCTGACCTTGAGGTGCGCATCATAGAAGTAGAAAAAATAAACGTAGGGCGTGGCGCTATCTACCGAATTGTAGACAAGGCAACGTGGCTAGTTATCGGAGCAGGCATAGCAATCATTGCTGATTACCTTCACAAATAGGAGTGTGCATGAAAAGCCCTAAGCTAGTTATTATCAGATGGGTTGACGCATACCATCTTGACGGGTGGCTGTTCGGAGAAAACGTGGAGATTGAGGCTAACCCATGCTGGACTGTGGGGTTCATAGCTAAACAGAATAAGAAAGGCATTATGGTAGCTCAGACGTGGTTCCCTGAGGACATGGCCAATCTTATATTCATCCCGCACGGGATGATTCAAGAGGTCACCGAGATTGGTGATTTAAAAACCTAGAGGGTTACATGCCAACACCGCCAATTAAAGATGAGTTACTCATCGAGGCTTGGAATGCACTATTGGATTCGCCTACTAAACAAGCCGCAGCAGACGCATTAAAAATACCAGTTACTACACTTGCCCACAGACTTAACGTATACAAGATGCGCTTTGGAGAAAGCGGAGGTACCAAGTCTGAGTTCACTGTAGCTAATTTACCTGATGACGACATCGACATTGACGAACTTGTCGAGCACCGCATCAAGCAGTTCTCCAAAAAACGTACACATCAAGAGGCCACCAAGCTAATCCCAGTCAAGGTCAACATCGATGGGGTCATTGGCATCCTGCACTTTGGTGACCCGCACGTAGACGACGACGGCACGGATCTGGATGCCCTGCGCAGACATAGCGATATGACGCACGTAGAAGGCATATGGGGTGCTAACGTAGGCGACACTACCAACAACTGGGTAGGCCGTCTTGCGCGTCTCTATGCCCACCAGAGCACGTCTGCTGATCAAGCATGGCGCTTAGCTGAGTGGTTTATATCTCGCACCCGCTGGTTGTACATGATTGGTGGCAACCACGACGCATGGTCTGGGTCCAGTGATCCGATCAAGTGGATCTCCCGCCAAGGTAATACCCTATACCAATCAAGTGAATGCCGTATCGCCCTGCGATTTCCGAATAAGAGAGAAGTCATTGTCAATGCCCGTCACGACTTTGCCGGGCATAGCCAATGGAATCCCGCGCACGGTCAGATGAAAGCTGCACAGATGGGTATGCGTGATCACATCATGGTGTCTGGCCACAAGCACACATCTGGTTACGGCCTGATTAAAGACCCAAGCACTGGCAAGGTATGCCATGCAATCCAAGTTGCTAGCTACAAAATTTTTGACAGCTATGCCAAGGAACGGGGATTCAGGGATCAGTCCCTATCGCCTGCTTGTATGACTGTGATTAATCCTGACTTGCCTGCCGATCACCCGGACATGGTCAAGGTATTCTGGGATCCAGCTCAAGGGTTGGAGTACGTCAAGTGGAAGAGGAAACGTAAATGACTTTTGATATTGCAGTCGAGCGCGTGCTTGGCCATGAAGGCGGGTACGCGCATCTCGAGCACGACAGGGGCGGTGAGACTAACTGGGGTGTCACCATTGCCACGGCCAGAGAGAACGGTTTTCATGGTGACATGAAGACCATGAACCGCAACGAGGCTATCGTCATTTACAAGCGTGCCTTCTGGGACAAGAACCTGTGCGACAAAATGCACTTCGCTGTAGGGTTTCAGGTCTTTGACGCATGTGTAAACCACGGGGCAGGCTACGCTGGGCGCTGGCTGCAGGCTGCAGTTGGTGCCAAGGTAGACGGCGCTATAGGACCAGAGACATTGGCTCGCACCAACTTCTCTGACCCGACGCAGACAGTGCTCAAGTTTATGTCAGCAAGGCTTAGCTTTTATACTGGCTGTACAGAGTGGCCACACTTTGGGCGCGGCTGGATTAACCGCATGGCTGGCAACGCCCTGTACGCAGCTCAGGATCTGAAGTAATGGACAGATGGAAGAACAGGCGCAAGATGACTTGGCTATCGCTGATAGCTGGCCTGCTATTCCCTTTGCTAATACTAGCCTCCGAATCGCCAACGCTTGGCCAAATAGCCTTGCCGTTCTATGGGTTTGTCGGAGCTGTGGTTACCGCCTATATGGGCTTTGCAACTTGGGACGACAAGAATGCTATGGATAGCAAAACTCATTGAGAATAAGTACGTAGTCTACGCGCTGGCTGTGGCTGGCGTGCTGCTATCCCTATGGGGATATGGCAAGTGGCAATACCACAGTGGCTATAGCACTGCGGAAAAAGAAAGATACCTAGCAGACCTCGAGTCTTTTAGACTGGAGTCGCTGAGGCTACACGATTTATCCACAACCCTACAGGCTCAGATCACTTCAATGCTGGACGCAAAGCCTAAAATTATTGAGAGGTATAACCGTGTCATTGTTGAAAAGCCTTTGCCTGATGGCTGCATTATTGATACTGCCCGGCTGCGGGAACTCAACGCTGCCATTGAATCCGCCAATACCCGCAAACCTAACTGAACCTTGTCCTAAACTCGAGCCAGTTGTAAGTGACCAGTGGGACCAACTTGCTCTAAGCTACATAGCACTGGTCACTTTGTACGGTATCTGTGCTGCCAAACATGATGCGCTAGCTCGCTAACTTCCATAGTCCTATCTGACTGAATGCGTATCCTGCCCACACCATGCCAGTCGGAATGTTGCCTTTATAAAATTGCTCAACGGATACTACAAAATATCCTATGCCGGTCAATGCAATTAGCCAGTGGCTCATAAGGTATCCTTCATACATTTGTCGTGCAAGTCGCACAATACTGGGTTAAGGCAGTAGCAGATTTTTTCTTTGTCTGCTGGTGGGTGCGCATACAATGGCTCGCACCCGTCATGCGGAAAGAACTCTGGGTTATCAAAGTACTGCCACTTGTCATACAGTTTAACGCGGTAAGCTACTGGTTTCATGTGTTCTTCTCCTTGAGTTTGGCTTCTACTGTTCGTGTGTAGTGATGTATGCCATTGCCTTCACACTCAAACAAAGTTGTGACAATTTCTTCATCCGTCAGCCCGACCCATTCTTTGCGTGGTGGTGCGGTGTAGAGAGGTAAAGGCTTATCAAACCATGTAAGGCTAGTAGGAACAACAACATCAACTTTTTTATCAGGGTGTAACCACGCCACAGGCTCTTGCTTCTCTGCTTGCTCGATGGCTTGGCGTAGGGCGGTGATTGCATTTTGTTCACTTACATATTGCTCTACTGCGCTGCGTGCTGTGTTTTCCAACACATCCAACGCTTGCTTCATTGCTTCGATGCTCATTTCTTTCTCCTGTATTTTCTTTGTTGTATTTTTAAGGCAATCAAACAACCTGCAAAAAACAAAACAAAAAATCCAAAAAAGATTAAACCAACAATGTCAGAAAGCGTGATAACAAATATGCTGCTCATGTGTTTCCCCTTCCTCTAATTCTTGCTTCTACAACAACTTCATACGGCGTTCTCCACAACATAACTTTGCATAAAGTTGCACATTCTTCTCGCTCATCTTGGCGCACCAACTCTGCAAAGCGTTCAAGGTGTATGTCAACTTCTCCTGCGTCAATCCACCACCTACTGCCAGTCTTGTATGCAAGCCCAGCCTTTACAGCAAACTCTATAATTTTCTGATTCATCTGCGATACCTCACAATGTAGTCAATCCAGCTGTCGTTTACTGCGGCTAACTCCTGCTCAGATCGTGCTGGGATCCACTGAGCAGCAATGTCTAGGTGCGGCGCAAACGCAGGCTCTGCTGACTTGAGCGGCATATCAACTCTTTCTACCTTGGTGATATCAAACTCAACATCAGGGCCAGCGCCAATTGAATAGCCCTTGACCACACGGCCAGTCCTGTTTGTGACGTACTTGCTTATGTGAGTCAGACCAAAGCGCCTGAACTTGGCCAAGATACTGCTAACCGTTTTCTCATTAAAGCCTGTCTCTTCAAGGATCTGAAAACAAGAGATGTGATCATTGGCCTTAATCAGGTTCATTATGATTTCGTTTTTGCTCAGTTGCATACCGTTTGTCCTGTTGGTGTAAGCTGGCAAACAGTCAATCTATTTTTTTTGCCAGACTGGTTAATTAAAGTAATGCCACCGGGCAGCTCTTGCTTTTCGGTGTACACATTTTTGTTGGTGTCATTGATCAGGCTTAGTCCGTACATAGGTGTAGGCTGATACGTGGTAGGCGTGGCCTGACTGGGCAGCGATGGCAGGCTATACGTATTGCCAAAGCGGTCAGGCAAGGGCTGCTGCTCCTGTGCCTGACACACCACACACACGGCTAAGCCAATTAGTGTGATGCCTGTTCGCATAATCCCGCCTTGTTAATGTCAAACCCGTAGGTGCGGAACATGTCGTGCTTGGCCTTGATCTCTGGTACCTCGCTGGCTGGCACGTAGTTATATTCATCGCGCCAACGCTTAGCAATATCCGTGGCCGCGGCCGTGACGTAAGGCTTATCCATTTGCACCTCCTAATACTGCAGACTTGCGCTTGGCATAGGACTGCAAGTGATTGACTTTGTCGTCTACGCTCAAGCGCACAAACATGTGCTCATTGCTCTCGCGCAACTGGTTTAACTTAGACATCCTGACTTCTGCACTAGCCTTGCCAGCTGATGCCACCTTGTCGCACATCGCCTCATAGGCTGCTGCCCATTCTGCATAAGACGGGTACTCTGTCTCGCCTTTGCCGGGCACTGCTAGATACCAGCTTTCCTCATTGCGCGGCGCAACAGAAACGACAACTTCCGGAATCTCAACCACATCCACGTTTTCCTGTACAACCGCATTTGTAATTTCCTCAATGTGTGCTGACACTACGTCAACTGTAGTAGGGATTACCATTGGTGCCTGTGGTGCTGCGATGGCATCCAACGGGTTAGCAACTGGCCGCGGCGTGATGTCGCGTGGTGCTGCCTCGACTGGGTAATCTTGCGCCTCTTCTGCAGTGATCAGACCCTTGAGTACATCGGGAAACGCATCGCGCAAGGCAAAGCCTCGAGCACGCATGGCCAGCATACGCTTGGGGTACTGCGTCCAAGGACCTTGCTTGCCCCATAAACCAGCTCGCTTAGCGTCCTCTACTGAGAACCTAGCCGTCACTGGCTTGCGTCCCTTGCGCTGCGCTACGCACACGGCCACCGGGTTGCTAGTACCCTCGCCTTCAATACTCTCTTCGATGCCTTCGCATACCGGAGATGCCTGCACCAAGGCTAAGGCCGCATCACCATAGACGCTAGGCTTACCGTTAATTACTGCGATATTTTGCAAGGCCTGCATGGGCGCTAGGCCTATTTCATAACCCCACTGTACGCACACTAGGATATCTTGAGGCTTACCCTGATATGCGCGTGGCACCATGCTGCTAGCGGCCAGTGTCTCTGAGAACTGCATGGCCTCGGCCATTGTCTGCGGGGCGAACCCGCTACGTGTTGTGATGTTGCTCATAATTACCCCTTGAAGAAATTTTTAATACGCTGCAATAAGCTAGGCGTTTGCTGTGCTCTGACTTGTGCTGCCGCCTGAGACATTAGTCTGGCCGCCTCTTGCATTCGCTGCCGCCTGTCTTGTCGCTGCATGTACACGTAACGCCGAGTGCACTTAACATTAGCCGCAATGGCCTTGATGCTATACCCTCGTTCTAGCAATTGCCAGATCCTATCCCGCTTAGTTTGTTTCATGCTGACTCCTTGATTGTGAGAGTTGATTGTCTAACCGAGTACGCCTCTTTTGCTGGCACAACACGCGGTGCAGCTGCTTTGTAATGCCGCATTGGCCACGCGATACGGTACTGCCCTGCTACTGCGTTACTGCTTTCCTTCATCTGTATTTTGATTTTCTTTTCACGGTCTGCGATGACGGCCTCAGCGTCTTTGATATCTTGCTTGGCCTCCATAATTTCCCGTGCCCATGTCTGCGCGAGATCATCCAGCATGACCTCATCGGCCACTGCCTGCGGCCATGTGCGATTAGCGTCTTCGCTATCCTGTGGTGCGTAGTAGTCAATGGTGCCGTCTGCTTTCCATACTGCCACGCGCCGATTAAACTCATGCACTGCTTCGCGGATCGCATCCAGTGTTGCCTGATGCGGAGCAAACAGGAATACGCGCATGCGGATCCCTTGGTACAGTGTGCATATTGCACCCCACTTGGCACCAGCGCAGGCCATCTGCGCCTGCAACTGGATAGGCCCACGCCACAGGGGAGGCGAGTCCTCAGGCTGCATGCTAGTTAGCTTGGCCTCGAGCACGCCTACGCCATCAAGCGTAATGCTGTCCTGCCCGATCACGAATATGCCTGCCTCGGGATCAGTCGTAACGGTAACGCTTTGCCCGTCAACTGAGCCATCAAGGCTTGCGGCCAGTGGCCAGTCAGGGTGAAATAGCGCGTCGTCGTGGTCTACCTTAGGCGTGCCCAGCCCTAAGCGTGCGCAAGCTTGCTGCATAATCACAGGCTCGAGCGCATTGCCCCAGTCTGCAGGCTCGGAGTCTATTAACTCTGGCAGCTCATTGCCGCGCAGGGCATCAAGGGTATACAGTAATTCGTCATTAGGACTGCGGTACTTGCTAAGACCCATCAGCGCAGGCAGACGGGATGCAGACATAATGTCGTTAGGTGTTTTTTTACCAGCCATTTTTATATCCAAAAAAAAGTTTGTCGGTACGCACACTAGAAAAAAACGTGTCAATGGTATTTTTTGTTGAAGTCCTCCAGTAGGCGCTCACGCTGGCGTGCCTTGGCGCGTCGCTCTATGCCGTCCAGTAGCCAGCCGATAGCTATAGCAGTGGCCACGGATCCGATAAGGTGCACTATTACCTGTCCTAAAATTTCCATTACATCCCCAAGCGATTAATTAAATTTTTAACGCTGCTTTTGTGCCACACTGCCCGGCCTGTAGGCGTGGGTATACTGCGAGCCATTAGCCCGGCCGCGATAGCCTGTAACCCTTGCGTGCTGGCCATTATGTCGCGCAGGATAGGCGCTACCCTTTGCGCGTAGGTGTCTGCCTGCGCAGCTGCACGGGCACCAGAGACGGCCGCGCCTTTGCTAGGGTTAGGACATCCAAGCCTCACGCCTCGAGCCTTAGCGGCCTGTAATGCGGCCTTGGTTCTCTTGGCTATCTCTTCCCTTTCATGCTGCGCGAATATGGCACGGATCCCGAATTCCAGCATGCCAGCGCTTGGCATATCGGCCGCGACAATCTGCACCCCGGCCTTACGTAGCGTAAACAAAAAGGCCGCATCTCTGCTAAGCCTGTCTATTTTGGCTATTAGTATCGCGCAGCCTAAACGCCTGCAATGGGCCAGCGCGGCCGCGAGCTGTGGCCTGTCGTCTAACTTGCCTGATTCTATTTCTGTATAAGTTTGCAGGATCTGGCCAGCGTAAGTCTTAAGCGCCTCGGTTTGCGCCTCCAAGCCTAGGCCACTAGATCCCTGTTTATCCGTGCTTACTCTTAAATAGGCTATGTATTGCATGGCCAGCCCCTACAAAAAGCAAGCGGCCAGTACTGCCAGCCCGAGCAAAACAACCGAGACAATATCCCAACCGATAGAGTGCTCTGCGTGGTGCTGTAGTGTGCGCAGCCATGCCCGGCGTGCTGGTGTGTGGGTATCTTGATTAATTAAGTTATTCATTGTCTAGCTCCTCGGTTAACATCTTATAAAGTGTGGGTTCAATATCTGAGATCAGTTTGTTATAGGCCTCGCTATCGTCTGGCCAGCCTTGCTCGCGTCTATGCTCGGATATCAGATTAACAATGCGCAGTAGTAATACGTTTTCTGGTTTGTGCTCGCGTGCGGAATCGTAGCCAGCTCTGAATTGCTTACGCGCCATGGCGATATCTGCAGACTGTGTGAAATAACTGTATGCGTCTACCAGCTCAGATCCTGCATTGTGCGCACGCGCTGCAGCTCGGCCTAGTTTGTAGAAATCTAAATCACTCATGGCCGTTTTCCCCTAGTACAGTTTGTAAAAAATGTATAACCTTGTCCGCGTCAAATTCGCTAGCGTTTGGATCCTGCAGTAATGCTAGAGATTTTTCGCAGCCCAAGCGGAAAGCTGCGTATTGTGCGAGTAGTTCTAGTTTGTGGTTTGTCATATTAGGCCGCCTTAATAATGCGAATAACCTTGGCCATGCTGACACCATGCGCAGGGTATGCGATAACGTCCACGGCCTTGTCATAACATGCCCGGCAGCCGTTACACTTGCCTGCGTGCTCATAGGCACGGCACAATGTCGCGCCCTCTGGTGTATCTGCAGCTGTTGGCACAATGACGGATCCGTGCAGGCCAGCTGTATACTTGCCTGTCACACTGTCAGAACTAAAGCGAACCGATACATTCTGCAAGGCCTGCATTTGTTCAAGTACGCGACGGAACTTGGGGAATTTGTGCATGCGTGTTGGCAGCCAGTGCCTAACCCACGGCGTGCGCTGCATAACTTCTAGGATTTTCTCGGCCAGCCCGAGGGTGTACATGTCGCCAGAATCAAACCAGCGAAAGTATCTATCTGCATCAAGCGCGGCCACCATATCATCAGCCCAATCTAGGCGCTGCCAGTCCTCGCGATTATGCTCGCGTGGTGCCTTCACGTTAGGGTAGCGGTAATTACCGTTTACTGCGTAGCAGCCCTTGCATGCGTCCACCAGTTCGCCGGCCTCAATACTGCCCGGGCACGTATCGCGAGCGATAAGAGACCAGCTGCGGATCCCGTCCAGCTTTGAAGTAACCGACAGTTTAAGGCCGCGCATAATGGGGTTTAATTTTGCTTTCATATAATCTCCGTATCTCGGTAGGTTATCCGGTATCAAAGCGATATCCGTTAAGCCGAACTATAGCAGATATTTTGCTTTGTGCACAGTTTATATATTAGGACAAACCCTAATAAGCTAGCATTGCTTGCCCTCATGTATAGCCCTGCGATATCTTACAGCCTTGGGGGATCTCACTATGACAGAGAAAACATTAATACCATTTTTAATCAGGCTTAGGCCTGATACTAGGGCGCTGCTAGACAGAGCTGCAGACGAACAAAGGCGCTCACGGGCTAGCATTATTGATGAAATCGTAAGAGATACGCTGCGCGACAGGTACGCGCCTGTCTCTGATAGGCTGCATAGGCTGCTAGGTAAATGAGCGGCCGCATGGCACGCAACAAGGGCGCAGCTGGTGAGCGCGAGCTGTCTAAAATACTGACAGACGAATTAGGCTTTGTAGTGCAGCGCAAGTTAGGCCAAGCCCGGGACGGGGGCGACGACATCCAGATAGGCCAGTACAGAATAGAAGTTAAGAGACGCGAGCGCGTGCAGGCCGACGATTGGGCGCAGCAGGTAGAGGCGACATGCCAGCCCGGAGACGTGCCGATAGTGGCCTATAGACGTAACGGCCAGCCTTGGCGCTGCATTGTGCCCTTAGCGTGGGTAATAGAACAAATTAGAGAGACGGTAGACAGTGGCAAACCTAGACTACAAACAGGCAGTACAGGCGACGATTAACACGACAGGCACGCGCTGGTGTAGCAATTGCCAGCAACACAGGAAGGTAGACAATGGCGACTGGATCATTAAAAACCAAGGCAGGAATAGGCGCTGGATGTGCGCAGAGTGTATTAGCAAACGGATCAAGCGCAAAGCTAGCTCTGACAATTGACGGCCGCGAGCTAGACACGTATTCAGAGGACTATAGGCGCTATTGCGAGGCTCGGCATATGTTCAAGGCCTACCGTACCAAAAAGACAAGGCAGGCCGCGCTAGCTAGGATTGAGCGCGCACGTGGTGAGGCTGGCATGCTAGCGCTAAGAGGCGAAATGTATAGGTTATGGAAATACCAGCAAACCACAACCTAAAGCTACCGGAAAAGCCTAGGATAAAACAACATGCACCACCACCAGACGCTAGAAAGTTTGCAGTTATTCCATTTAAGGCTTGCGCGGATCCTAGGCTACGTAACGCAGCGCTGCGCGTGCTGGCCGTGCTCTGCAGTTATGCAAACCGAGCCGGGTTAACTTATGTCGGCCAGCATAGGATTGCCTCGGATCTAGGTATGCACCAGAGCGCAGTAGCCAGAGAGATAACAGTACTTAAGCGATGCGGGTATATAGAGCGAATAAAGAAGGGCTGGAAGGGCACCAAGGGCGACACGATAAGGGTTATTTATGGGGCTGGAATTAGCGCAGACGACGCGCTAGGGATAGCAGGATCAAACGAAGATGTGAGGCTGCCAGATATGATAGAACATGAGAACCGAGAGCTACAGAAAGTATGGACTGAGGCCGAGATCCGGGACAACAAAGCAAGGCTGGCAGGCATGTTAGCGCAGGCTTTTAAGCGGCCAGCCGAGGCCAAGTTAGACGTATACAAACCAGTCAAAGGAGATACAGTTATGGTGTCTAAGATTAAGCAAGGCTTAGTTAAACCTAAGGTTAAACCTACAGTTAAGCCTGTGGATAACCCTGTGGATAACTCTACTGTAGAGAAGTCGGAATGTTATATAAACACAAAAAACCTAAGCTTAAGTGTAGTTATAGATATATTAAGTAATAGTATAGATAA
>Ga0247723_1000311_pt1 | contig 33020 bp, 31 predicted proteins | sample MSEWelMarce5H_FC_FD_189079 | JGI IMG/M metagenome (GOLD analysis project Ga0247723, IMG submission 189079) | Subsurface sediment microbial communities from gas well in West Virginia, United States - MSEEL Well Study Marcellus 5H_FC | ecosystem: Environmental > Terrestrial > Deep subsurface >... | reverse complement strand
GTGTTAAATCATGCTTTGCTCATAGTAAAATAAATGTTATAACACATGAATATTTTATTGAAGTAATAGGTAACAATACCAAAGACCAATTATTCCTATGGATAGCCAATGATTATAAAAATTCAAGCAATATAAAAATAAGTATCAATTCTGGAGAAGAAGTAATTCTATCTAAAGGAAGTTGGATTCTTATTCCTAAAAATGTAGGAGATGAATTTTATGTTGATGTTGAAGAAAATGGATATCATACTAGAAAGAGTTTTAAAATAACAGAAGAAAATAAAGATAAATATTATAATAAAGGTAAAATAACATTTAAATGAACAGAATAGAGTTATTAAAAGAGATTGGATCTGAATTTCCTTTAGGAAGGGGTGCTGAAATAGGTACTTTTAAAGGAGAATTTTCAAAAGAAATATTACAGAATTGGAAAGGAACTCTATATATGATTGATGTCTGGAGACCACTAGGAGAAGAATACCTTGACGCAAGCAATCATGCTGCTCATACTACTGCCTACTCAGACACAATGAATAATATAAGTGGATATGAAGATAGAGCAATAATGATTAGAGCAGCATCTGCAGAATCATCTAAAATGTTTAATGATAATTCTTTAGATTTTGTTTATATTGATGCTAACCACGCTTATGACTTTGTAGTAGAAGATATTGAATTGTGGTATCCTAAGGTAAAAAATGGAGGATATTTATGTGGACATGATTATATTGGTATTGATTGGTATAAAGATCCTAACTTCTTAGAAAATAAAAAAGACAAACATATATGGAACGGAAGTTTTTACCATGGTGTGTTTGGAGTAAATCCAGCAGTGGATGAATTTTGCACTAAATATGATTATGAACTTAAAGTAACCTCTGAATGGTTTGGGACTTGGATAATAAATAAAAAATGATAGATCCTAAAGATATTTGTGTTCTAGTTTCATATAATGATAACTATGCTAAATTAGCTGAACTTACTGTAGACCATAATATTAAATTATATTGTGAAAAACATAACTATACTTTATGGGTTGATATTCAACACAACCTAGATAATAATAGATACTCAGCATGGCAAAAAATTAAAACATCAATTAATATTTTAAAAAACCACAATTTTAAGTGGTTATTTTTTATGGATGTTGATTGTTTAATAATGAATTCTGATATTAAATTAGAATCTTTAATTGATGATGAGTATTCTTTTATTGTACCTCAACACAATATACCAGCTGAGGATAATCCTATTACTAATATTGAAGGTATTAATAACATAATTACATCTCAATTTTTAGTTAAAAATGACCAATCGGGATTAGATATATTGCAAGCAATATGGGATGTAGAAGGGTGGCCTGATGGATTAGACTTATCTACTTTTGATTATGAAGGAAGACAAACAAGAATAGTAATAAACAGTTTAAAATTTAAAGATAAAATTAAAATAATTGAAGAAAAATTATTAAATTGTTTTTGGTATTTTAATAATCCTTTTATGGTTATGCATTTTAAAGGAATAAATAATCATGTTTGGCAACCTGGAGATTTTATTGTTCATGTTACTGGTTACCCAAAAGAAGACAGAGTTAGAATATTAAGTGATTTAAATTACTTCTCAAATTTACACAATGGCTACGAATATATTTGATAAAGCATATGTTCTCTATGCAAACGAAACATACTTTGATATTGTATCAATGTGTGCTAAATCAATAAGAGAATTTAGTAATATCCCTATTATTGTATACATGCTTAATTCAGATAAGCAAGTAAACATTTCAAATACAAAAAGTATTAGATGGAACTGCAATATAGATGAATTCTCGGATAGAGGGATGTATGAGGCACATGCACCCAATGAAAATTTTTACATCAATAGATCAAATGATAAAATATATAATCTTCTAATTCAACGTCCATTAGTTGTTAAAGATGCCCTATTAAATTATGCTGATATTGTAGTTTATGTAGATTGTGATTCTATAGCTACACCATACGTTGATAGATTATTTTCTTTATACGATAGAAATTCAGTACACCCTTATATTACAGAAGGAATATATAATCACCTTTTAGCAGATGGTAGAGGAGGAATAGAATATGAAGAAACTCTAGAATATAATCTTTGTAAATTACTTAGAACTAATCAAGATAATAGGAATATATATAGAACTACTAATGTATTTGTTTGTGGACAAAATACAATAGATTTCTTAGAAGAATGGTATTGGACATGTACCCATCCTAAAATTCTTAAAAATTTTAAATATTATGCTCCATACCATGAAGAAACTATTGTTAATGTTCTTTTATGGAAATATAACTATCAAAGAGGTCTTCCTTATGTGTATGTAAATGGAGATGCTAATAAAGTAGACATAACATTTAAAATTAAGTATACGGGCGAACAACAAATGTTAGGAGATTGGTTTAAAATTCCTGGTAAGAAAGAAGATATATGTTTTTTTCATGGTGAAAAAAGATTAGAAATAATGCAAGAAATGATTGATAAAATAAAACAGTACAATCCTGTAAAAGAAAATCAAAAAATACTATGTATAGCTCCTCACCTATCTACAGGAGGAATGCCACAATATCTTCTTAAAAAAATTCAATCAATAAAAGATCAATATGATATTCATTTAGTTGAATATGCTTGTGTATCTGGTGAGTATGTAGTTCAACGTGAACAACTTAGATGGATATTAGGAGATAAATTCTATACACTAGAAGAAAATAAACTTAAACTATTAGACATAATAGATCAAATACAACCAGATGTAATACATTTAGAAGACACACCTGAATCTTTTATGGATAGTGAGGTTTCATTTCTAATATTTGGAAATACATATAGAGATTACTTTATAGTAGAATCAACACACTCTTCATTAACAGTACCTTCAAATTTATTATTCCACCCAGATAAATTTATATTGCCTAGTAAATGGATACAACAAAAATTTACAGAACAATTATCACAAATCCCAAATGATATTTGGGAATATCCAATCGAAAATTATTATAAAGATCAAAGATTAGCACAAGAATTTTTAAAATTAGATCCAAAACATAAACATGTTTTGATGGTTGGTTTATTTACTCCTGGTAAAAATCAAGGTGAAATATTTGAAATAGCAAAACAACTACCCGAAGTACAATTTCATTTTGTAGGTAATCAAGCACCTAATTTTGCTGAATATTGGGAACCATTAATGAAAAACAAACCAGATAACTGTATTGTTTGGGGTGAAAGAGATGATGTGTCTAATTTCTATCAGGCATGTGATGTATTCTATTTTAGTTCTAAATTTGAATTAATGCCTTTATCTATTAAAGAAGCATTATCCTATGGTTTACCTTGTCTATTTAGGCGTTTGGAAACGTATATGGATTCTTATGACAATAATTCTCTAGTACACTATATAGACGATAATTTAAATAAAACAAAAGAAATATTATGTACTCTAATTTGATTAAAAATACAAATAATATTATTTCTACTTTAAGTATTAATTATGTACAAGGTCCTAAAGTAGAAATTCGTTCTCCTATTAAAGCAGAATACTTAGTTGAATTTTATAATAGAAAAACAAACCAATTAATTCATTCCTCTATCATTCAAAATGATCATTGGACTAAATGTTTATATGAATATTTTATAGATTGGTATATAAAAATTTACCAAAAAGAAAATGACAATTTTAGATTAATAGAGGAAGATTATTTTAATGCTCTTAATAAAAAAGTATATATTGCTTTAGATTCAAAAGCCTTAGGCGATACTTTAGCTTGGTTTCCTTATATAGAAGCTTTTAGAAAAAAACATAAATGCCAAATCATATGCTCTACCTTTCATAACCATCTATTTCAAAACCAGTACCCAGAAATTGAATTTATCAATCCTGGAGAAGCAGCTCATAATATATACGCAATGTATACGATAGGGTGGTATTATAAAGAGAATGATGAATTAAATGAATTTAGACATCCTAATGAAATAAAATCTCAAGAACTACAGAAAACAGCTTCTGACATTTTAGGATTAGATTTTATAGAACTTAAACCAAAATTAAAAAAACCAACAGTATTAAAGAAAAAACAAATTGCAATTGCAATTCATGCTACAGCACAAGCAAAGTATTGGAATAATCCTACAGGATGGCAACAAGTAGTTGATTGGTGTGCTGAACAAGATTATGAGGTAATATTATTATCTAGAGAAGGAGACACATATATGGGTAATAATCATCCAACAGGAATTAAATATCTTTCATCATACAATATAGAAACAACTATTCAAACACTACACGAATCCGAAGCATTTATTGGTATAAGTAGTGGATTAAGTTGGTTAAGTTGGGCTACTGATACTCCAACTGTATTAATTTCTGGCTTTTCCGAAACATATACTGAACCCTCTAGCTGTTATCGTCTAGGATCTCCTGAGGGTAAATGCAAAGGTTGCTTCAATTCTCACAAGTTAGATGCTGGTGATTGGAATTGGTGTCCCATCCATAAAGGAACAGCCAGACAATTTGAATGCTCTAAAACAATAACACCAGAATCTGTAATAGAAAAACTAAAATATATACTACCCCCGTTATAGCAATATTTATACGAGAACTAATACTTAATAATGGGGCAGTCTATTAACATACCTAGGCAAGACGGTAATGCTAGGTTTGATACTTTACAAGTAAAACTCATTGAAAGCAGTTCTCTAATAAGAACAGTAGTAGCTGATAACAATGGTAAGTTTTATTATAGCACCTCTGGGGGTGGTGGAGGAACTACTGGTACTAATGGCACCTCAGGCACCTCAGGTATTAATGGAGCAAATGGTACTAATGGCACTTCAGGTACAACAGGCACTTCCGGAACATCCGGTGTATCTGGAGCTGGTTTTAACACGATTAATAACGCAGGAACAGGTAGAATACTACTATCTGATGGTACTGTAAATGCAGCTACTGCATCCTCTGCTTTAGTATACAATAATAATGAACTTACAATATCAGGTAGTACTATAATTACAGGATCATTAACTGTTATAGGACATGTATCTGCATCCTCATTTACCGGATCTTTATTTGGAACTGCTAGTCATGCAGTATCTGCTTCTTATGCTACAACAGCATCATATGCTTTATTTGCTGCATTAGCAGCTACTGCTTCCTATATTGATCCTGCTAATTTAAATTTAACCTTATTTCAAATAGCAACAGGTAGTGTTACTGCTAGTGTAAATACAAATCCTACTAATTTATTCTTAATCAAATCAGGCAGCACACAATATTTTAATATATCAAGTAGTGGTGATACTGATTTATATAGTAATTTATTTATAATAAGAAACTTTACAACACAACAACCAGTTTTAATTGTAAGTCAAAGTATAGTACAAATTCAAACACAATCTCTTAACCCAATAGGAACAACTAATGCAGGAAGTATATGGTTTACTTCTTCATCTTTTTATGTAGGGCTAGAATAATCAATATTTATTAATAGATAACACCAAAAAATATTAAATGGCAACTTGGAAAAAAGTCATAGTTTCAGGCAGTAACGCTGAATTAGCTCAATTAAAAGTAGATAACCTAACATCAGGACAAGTAGTAATTGGTGGGGGGTCAGCAGCTAACTTATCTACTACAGCAATTAATGGAACTGGAAATATAGTAGCAACAACAAATGCAACTGGTTTAGTACATTCTGGTTCATTTAGTGGTTCGTTTGCTGGATCTCTGACAGGTACTGCTTCCTTTGCAACAACTGCATCTTTTGCAACTAGTGCTTCGTTCGCCACAAGTGCTTCATTTGCTACTAGTGCTTCATTTGCAACAAGTGCTTCATTTGCTACAACTGCATCATTTGCTACTAGTGCATCTTTTGCATTAACTTCTTCTCTTCCTCTTAGAGGTTTAATTACAGCTAGTGTAAATGCATCTACAATTACCTTTACAAAAGGTGATAGCTCTACATTTGATATAACGGTAGCACAAGGAATAGCATCATCTGCTGCTACTGTAACGATGAATAATACCTCTAGTGGTATTTATTATCCTACTTTTGCTATTTCTGGTTCTGGTACTCAATCATTATATGTAAACAGTTCTAGTTTCCAATATAATGTAAGTACAAATACTTTAAGTGCTACTTCTTCTTGGGCTGTAAGTGCATCATCTGCTATATCATCTGCTTTTGCTACTAATACAACTAATGCCGCTTCAGCTTCTACAATAACTGTTACTGATACAACTACAGGTGTTGGTCCTTATTACCTAGTATTTACAACAGGTTCTACAGGTAACCAAGCTGCAAGAGTAGATAGTACAACATTAACTTTTAATGCAACTACAAATGTATTAACTGTTACTGCTTCTTTTGCTAGTCAATCACTAAGTTCATCATTTGCAACAACTGCTTCGTTTGCAACAAGTGCTTCATTCGCTACTAGTGCTTCGTTCGCAACAAGTGCTTCATTTACCACAACTGCTTCATTTGCTACTAGTGCATCATTTGCTACAACTGCATCATTTGCTACAACTGCTGCTTCAGCAACTCAAGTAGCTAATGCCTTAACATTTGGAACTGGTTTATCAGGTAGTGTTTCAACTTATAATGGCTCTGCAGCTGTAAATGTAGCAATATCAGGTTCAGCTACTTTAACAACTAATAATAGTACTAAATGGTCAGGTACAGGATTTGTCAATAGTAATATTGTAGATACTGGTACCCAAGTACAAATTGGAGCCGGCGCATCAAGTGGTGTAACAATAGCTGCTGGTGGTATTAATGTAACAGGTGCTTCGACATTCCAAAATAGCTTAACTGTAACTGGTGATTTATCAGTAGCAGGTACTGCATCATTTACTAATACAGATAATCTAAACGTTAGAGATAAATTTATCCTAATTAATAGTGGTTCCTCAGTACTTGCTGATTCAGGATGGATAACTCAATATAATGCTGCTGGTTCTGGTTCTGCATTTTATCTTGAAGCAGGCGCTACTAATGATCATGGACCTTATGGTCGTTTTGCTGTAGCATTTGATGTGGTAGGTACTTCAACTTCATTAACTCCTAGTGAATATGTAGTAACAGCAAAAATCAACCAAGCATCAAATCCATCAAATACTGTACCTCCAACATGGGGTACTGGATCTAATGGATCAGGTAATATGTGGATTACTAACGCGGGTGATATTTTCATTTACGGATAATATATAATATAAAAATAGAGTTATGGCATTTACATCGAACCAATTAATTATAGCAGGAGAATCAAACTCTGTTCAAGCATCTGTTAATTCTAATGAGTTAAATCCTCAAGAATTAGAATATATTCTTAATCTACTTAAGAATACTGATTTAAAAGGATTTCAAATTGAATTATTTTATGGTTTAGCAATTAAATTACAAAACCAATACCTAAAAAAGACAACTAAATAAATGTTATGGATATATTTTCAATTGATGTTACTCATAACGAGATAGCATTCATGAGACAATCACTAGATCTAGTTACTATATCTGGGAAAGATGCTAAGTTCTTAGCTAATTTGCAAATTAAATTAGAAAATGAATTAATGCAGATTGAACAGATGAAAGCAGCAGAAGAGCAAAAAAAAATAGAAAGTTTGCAACAAATTCTAGCTCTAGAAGAAGAAAAAGCGGTTAAAAAGTCTAGTTAATATTTATTATCACAAGTTTGTAGGCCCCAAAAGGGAAGTAGGCTTAACGCGGTGTTAAGTATCTAACCACAAAATGTAAACATATAATGCCGAATTGGAAAAAACTTATCACGTCAGGTTCTGACGCCTCTCTTAGTTCTCTGTTTGTTACAAATGCAGTAACAGCAAGTATATTTTTAGGTCAAACAATTATAGCTCAAACTATAACATCATCAACTAGTTTTGTAACAGGGTCTACTAGATCTGGTACATTACTTAGCAATACACACCAGTTTACCGGTAGTGTTAGTATTACTGGTAGTCTGGCGATGGATGGAAATATTAATGTAACACCAGATAAAATTATATCTGCAGGAGGTAATGGCTCCGCTCAAGCTGGTGTTTCTATGTGGGGTACACAAAATGCTAGTCTTGGATGGGATGGATTTTTTGGTAGAAGTTTATATTATAGTGGATCTAATTATATATATTCATCAACAAATGCTTCTTCTTTATGGGGAACAGTAGCTGGAATTAGAGTTTTAGGATCAGGAACAAGTGCTTTACAATTTATAGCAAGACCAGCAACCGAACAAGGATTAAACGTAACTGCTTCTGATATAGGTTCTTATACCAGAATGACTATATTATATGATGGTAATGTTGGCATAGGAACTAGTACGCCAACATCTATACTTGATGCCTCATTGGCAAGTGGTGCTACATCTGGATTTAGATTTAAAGGATACTCAGACGCTAGTACCCCATACTTACTTTCTTTAGGTACTCAGACATATCAAGATATATTCCAAATCAAGTCTGTAAATGGACTTGTAACAATGGGTATTGTTGGGGCAATAGGTTCAAACCCAGATTTAGCTTTTCAGACTAATAGTACTGAAAGAATGCGTATACTTTCTAATGGTAATGTTGGTATAGGTACTACATCACCAATAGCTAAACTAGATGTTTCTGGCTCTAGTAGGTTTGCTAGTAATATGACTATTACTGGTTCAGTAAGCATAACAGGATCTTTAACTGTTAGAGATTTAACATTAAACAATCTATCTAGATTTGTTGTAGTTGATCCAACAACAGGACAATTATATTATAGTACATCTGGAGCTGCAGGTACTAATGGTACATCAGGTACAAGCGGCACAACAGGTACATCAGGTACTACCGGAACTTCAGGCACAAGTGGCACAACTGGTACATCTGGTACAACAGGTACATCAGGTACAACTGGAACAAGTGGTACTTCTGGTACTACAGGCACAAGTGGAACTTCAGGCACAAGTGGCACAACCGGTACTTCAGGAACTACAGGCACAAGCGGTACATCTGGTACAAGTGGAACTTCGGGTACTACAGGCACATCAGGCACAACAGGCACATCAGGCACAACAGGTACATCAGGAACAAGCGGTACAACCGGAACCTCTGGTACTTCTGGTATAAATGGTACTAATGGTACCTCAGGAACCACAGGTACAAGTGGTACAACCGGAACTTCAGGTACTACTGGAACATCAGGTACAAGTGGTACAACCGGAACTTCAGGTACAACAGGCACAAGCGGTACATCAGGTACTACTGGTACTAGCGGTACAACAGGTACATCAGGAACTACAGGCACCAGCGGCACATCAGGCACATCAGGCACTGCAGGTACAAGCGGAACTGGCTTTAATACGATTAATAACGCTGCTGTTGGTAGAGTATTACTATCCGACGGTACAACTAATGCCGCAACAGCATCTGCTGGTTTGACATTTGTTGGGGGTAATTTTAATGTATCCGGAAGCACTAACATTACTGGTTCTCTAATAGTTTCCAACCAGATAACTGCTCAAACATTAGTAGTACAAACAATAACATCAAGTGTAAGCTTTATAACTGGATCAACAAAATTCGGCAGTTTATCATCTAATACTCATCAATTTACAGGATCAGTTAACATAACAGGTTCTCTCACAATAAACGGATCTTCATTTACCGCTGCTACTTCTGGCACAAGTGGCACCTCAGGTACAACTGGAACCAGCGGTACAACCGGCACAAGTGGTACAACAGGCACTTCAGGTACAACAGGTACAAGTGGCACAGCCGGTACTTCAGGTACTACAGGCACAAGTGGAACTACAGGCACAAGCGGCACCTCAGGCACAACAGGAACTAGCGGTACTACAGGTACTTCCGGTACATCAGGTACTAGTGGAACTAATGGAACTGGTGGTACTTCCGGTACATCAGGTACACGTGGTACCTCAGGTACTACAGGCACTTCAGGTACTACAGGCACTTCAGGTACATCAGGCACAACAGGTACATCAGGCACAACAGGTACATCAGGTACTACAGGTACATCAGGCACAACAGGTACTTCAGGCACAACAGGTACTTCAGGCACAAGCGGCACAACAGGTACATCAGGTACCACAGGTACTTCCGGTACATCAGGCACACGGGGTACTTCAGGTACTACAGGAACTTCCGGTACATCAGGCACAACAGGTACATCAGGTACTACAGGAACAAGTGGAACTACAGGCACCTCAGGTACAAGTGGAACTACAGGCACAAGCGGCACCTCCGGTACTTCAGTATCAGTATCTGGTACTACAAATACAGTTGTTAAGTTTGCTTCTAATACTACTATTGGTAATAGCTCAATTACTGATGATGGTACTACTGTCCAAACATCACTTCCAATTAAAACTACAGTAAATAACGCTTTAACTTTTCAAGGCGGTGATGATTCCGCATTATATGACATAAATGTAGCTAATACACTGGGTGTCTATGGCGTACAAAATTCAGCTGTAGGTGCTATTAAATTAGGTAGTGGGGGTCCAACATTATTTGGTACTGGTGATAACTTAGGTATTGGTACTATATCCCCTTCCTATAAACTAACTGTTAACGGAATATTAGGATTTGAATCTGCTTCTATAGATTCTCCTTTTGCAGATAGAGATAGTCTTTATCATAGGATATACGAACCTGCAGGAAATATAGCAATGTATCTTGGTAATGCTACCGACCCTGGCAATTACTATGATAATACAACTCATACCTTTAGAAGTAGACTTGCCACTACAAATTACATGATAATAAGGTCATCAGGTAATGTTGGTATAGGTCTTACAGAACCTAATGCTAAATTAGATGTAGAAGGGGGAATTAATTCAAGAAATACAAGAGTAGACGCAACAAAAAAGTATCCTATAGGACATTATAGCTCAGGAGAAACAGTATTTGAAATAGATCCAACTTGGACACAAGCTCAATTACAAGATTATTTTGGTAGTACTGGGTTTACTTGGAATACAGATTCTACCGCACCCGGCGGATACTCTATACAAGTTGATGGAGCTTTAAATGTAGGAAATGTTGTTTATTCTTCAGGCTTTCCTTTTATCCCAGTAGATACAGGATCTAATGATTGGTATTATATGGAATGCTGGATTAGAAATGAAGCCGGTTCTGCAAATAGACATTATATGGGAGGTATAGACTACGATGCATCTTTTGGAAACCTAGGGGGAAACCCAGGATCTTACACCTATAATGTAATGCTTGGTTACGATCCAGGAACTACCTGGACAAAAGTATTTGGATATTGGAATGGATATGGCAGTTCTTCAGGCAATAGTGGCACTGGTAATACTAATAACTGGGTAAACAATACAAAATATTTTGGCCCCCAAGCATTATTTAATTATTATAATGATAGTGGTACAAGAAGATGTTATATATCAGGTTGGAGATTAATAAAAGTAAATAATCCTGGAAATAGATATTTTCAAAATAATGTATTAGTAAGTGGTAGTGTTGGTATAGGTACTACATCTCCTACTGATAAACTAACAGTTAATGGCAATATATTTTTATCTGGAAGTGGCCGTAGTGTGTGGTTAGGGAATAATGCTGATTCAGGAGATAGATTACGATTACATCAAAGCGGAATATATGGCTATATTGATTTTGCTTCTGGAGATTTATACTTTAGAGCTGGTACTACTACAAGAGTATCCTTTAGCTCAACGGGTACAATTACAGCTGCTGGAGATATAGTTGCCTATGGTACACCTTCAGATGTATCTTTTAAAACTAACATAGTACCTATTCAAGGATCACTTGACAAAATACAAAAGTTAAAACCAGTATTATTTACTTGGAAAGAAGGAACTGAATCAAATAAATTGGCAAATATTAAAGATGATTTAGGGTTTATAGCTCAACAAGTACAAGAAGTATTACCTGAACTTGTTAGGGAAAACAATGATGGTACATTATCTTTAAGAGAAAGAGGAATTATACCTCTTCTTGTAGGAGCAATTAAAGAATTAAAAGCTGAAATAGATATTTTAAAAAATAAATAAATTAACAAATGGACATTACTTACAATTGGAATTTTAATCCCTTAGAATCTTACCCCACAGCATCTGAAGAAACAGATGTAGTATTTTTAGTGCATTGGCAGTTATATGCTACCACAGGTTCATATACTGCCTCTAATATTGGAACACAATACGTTGGTCCTTTCCAATCTGGATCTACATTTATTCCATTTAATGAATTAACCAAAGACATTGTATATGGTTGGGTTACTTCATCTATGGGTTCTGAAAGTATAGACAGAATGTATGCTTCATTATCGGCAAGTATTGAAAATCAAATTAATCCTCCTGTATTAGTACAACAAGCACCTTGGTTAACAAGTTCAGGTTCAATATAGTATATGGCATTACCATCTAGTGGAATAATAACATTTAATGATGTAAGGACAGAAATGTCCCAAAGTGCTAAAAACTCATATGCAATGGGTGAATGGACTTGGGGATTAGGGGAAAACGACTGTGCTGGTTATGGAATAAGATATACTCCTATAAATGTCTTATCATCTGGATCTATATTCTCAGAATCTAATCCTCTTCAATTATCTAATTTATCAATGTCTGCTTGGTATAATTATGATCGCAACCTCTATATTCCTACCGGAGTAACAGGAACTTTATATCAACATGCTAATGCTGGGAGCCAATGTTTTCCTACATCAATGTTACCTATTGAATTAGGAACTACTAATGCTACTTTTAGTATAAACGTATCTGGAACTCTAACTACAAATGAACGTTTAACAATTTTCTATGGTAAACCCTGGAGAAACGATGCTACAGGGCCTTTTGCATCACAAGTTATAGCTAATATTGGTACTGATATTAATACTACTTATACATTTAATTATACTTATGACTCAGCCGTTGGTAGTAAAATATATTGTGTTTTATTAGGTGCTTGTCCTTAAAATATTAAATTATGGCTTTTAAAATATGGGTAGTTGCTAATGATGAATATATAGATATTAACGTTTGCTTCCCTCCATTTGCTGATTGTTATGGATCTTATTATGCTACTGCTAAATCTTATATAAGTGGTACTCCAGCAAATGTTAATACTAATGTAACTGTAGATGCTTATTTTTATGGTGATTTAGGGGGGTATATATACTTCCCCTTAGTAATAGCATCAGGTACAAACTGCGATTCCAGCTATGAACCAGCTACTAATGTTGATTGTGGCGGAGAATATTATAGCTATGATAGTGTAAGTGTTAGTCCTTTTAATTTTGGCTGGCAATTCTACTCAGTAGGTTCAACTTCAACAGGATTATGTTCATGCTAATAGATAAAAATTTGGAAATTCTATCTTTTCTTATTACATTTACGTATAAAATATAAAATATGATTAATTATTATATAAGACCCGATGGAGCTATAATTAAAATAAACGGAAATGATCAAACTGTAATCAATGTTGTAAACAATAATAATCAAAAAATCATTAGTTATATTACTGGAAATTCTGATTATTATAACAAAATATCAACAGACGCTATTAATTTAAATTGGCCTACATCAACTCAATTAGATTTTAATAACAGTAAAACAGAAGTTTTAAATTATTTAAGTGAACTAAATTAATTTTTAATTTTTCTTTATATATTTATATATATCAAATAACAAAAATAAATTTTATGGCATTTCTTATCTTTTCAATCGTTATTATTTCCGCTGTTGCTGCTTTTCTATTGCTTAAAAAACAAGACCAATCACCTGCAGAACAACCTGCTGCTCCCGTTGTACCAGAAGTAGAAAAAGTAGTAGAAGTAATCGAACCAGTAGCTACTCCTGAACAAAAAGCAACTAGAAAAACAAACGCTGTTAAACAAAGTGTTGTTAAACAAAGCGCCGTTAAAAAACCAGTAAAAAAAGCTAAATAATATATGGAAAAAGTTACGTTAAAGTTACAAGAATTCTACCAATTAAATTCTGAATTAAACGGTTTTGTAAATCAACAAACCGGGGAAACAGTATCTCCAGGCCTATTAACGGAGCGAGTAAAATTAACCACTAAGTATTGGTTGGCTGATTTGGCTAAAAAAATAGCAGTTGAAAAAGAATCAATTGATAAACTTAGAGAAGAACTCGTTAAAAAGTATGGCGTAGAAGAAAACGGCAGCGTTAGTATTCCTATCTACATCAATGAAGTAATTGATGATGAAACCAAGGAAGTAGTTTCTCGTGAAGTAAACCCTAATTTTATTTCATTCCAAAATGATTTTAATACCTTACTTCAAGAAGAACGCGAATTAGAATATCATCCATTTAAATTAGAAGAATTTGAAAATGTAGAGACCGATGGTGTTTATGTTACATTCTTTAAATTAATTCAAGTAGGTGAATAAAATATCCGAAATATTTAAGTCGTGGGTAACTGCGGCTAATCCATCAGATGAAGAACAAGCGATAGCTCAATATAGAGCTAACGTTTGTGATTCATGTGAGAAAAAAACCCATGTTGTCGCAATTAATTCATTTGTTTGCGGTGCATGTGGGTGTCCACTAAGTAAAAAAGTATTTAGTCCTAAACCAGGTAAAGAAGCTTGCCCATTAGCTAAATGGGAAAAATAAAACAATGTTATGGCAAAATTAACAACAGAAGAATTACAGTCAATTAAAGATCTCCAATCTAAGTACAACCAAACCATATTTGAAATTGGTGTAGCTGAAGCACAACGCATTGCCTTGAATGAGCAAATCGAAAAACTTCAAAGCAATAAAGTAGCATTAGTGAATGATCTTGCTACAATTGAAAAGCAAGAATCAGACCTAATAACATCGCTTCAAACCAAATATGGCACTGGTGCTATTAATGCAGAAACTGGAGAGATAACACCTGTTCAGTAATACTGCGGTTTATAACTGTTTTTAGATATTTATCGATAGGTTAATCCTATTAAATTTTTTAAAAACAATTATACAAAATGGCAGAAAAAATTTTAAGTCCTGGCGTATTCCAAAATGAATCTGACCAATCGTTAGTTCAAAGGGGTATTCAAGGGACATCAACCGCAATCGTTGGTCCTACCGTATTAGGTCAACCCCTTGTTCCTACTTATGTTACCTCGTATAGCGAGTTTGTATCTAAGTTTGGTGAAACTTTTAAAAGTGGTAGTTACTACTACGAATATCTTACATCATTAGCCGCTAAAGATTATTTTAACAATGGTGGTCAAACATTATTGGTTACTAAAGTAATTAGTGGTAGTGGTAATGTATCTACTTATGCTAATGCTGATGTAATTAGTCAAGCTGCTGTTGGTGATAAATTCGCTACAGGCAGTGGTACTGTATTAGCAACTTCAATAGCAGCCAACAATGAATTTAGAATTGTAGGTAGCGGATATCCAACATTTAGATTTATCTCTGCTGCTACTCCAATCCCAGCAAATGATGTTGATGGTAATTTATATTATTTTGCATCTGGTTCTACTTTACAAGCTACTTTAGATAACTTAACTGGATCTATTAATGGTGCTTTATCAGGTTCTGCTGCTTCTTCAAGTTATAATTTAATCAAAGCAACAAACACAGCAACTACAATTATATTATCTGGTTCTGTAGCCGGTACAGCAGTAAACGGATTTCTTTTCCAAACAGGATCTGCTTCAGATTTTTCAACTTTAGTTACTTTAACTGGTGGTACTAATATATCTACTCAAGCAACTTCATTTACTCTTGAAACTATAGCTTGGGGTGATCAAATGAATAATACCTCTAGCATGAGTGCTGGTGCTTTAGCAAGTGGTAGTTCAATTAACGTTCGTTGGGAAATTACAAATGTAAACACAGGAAGTGGTACATTTAATTTAGCAGTTCGTGCTGGTAATGATAATAATGCACAACCTAACTATCTCGAAACATGGCCTAACCTATCATTAGACCCAGCATTACCTAACTTTATATCTCGTGTAATTGGTGATATTAAACCTATTTATCGTGTAGATAGTGATGGTGCTCCTTATATTGATATTACTGGATCATATGCTAATGCTTCACAATACATTCGTATTAAATCAATAACTACTCCTCAAGTAGATTCTATTGACAATAATGGTAATTTTAAAACAAGTTCTTATGCTTCATCAATGCCTTTGGTTGGAAGTGGATCTTATGGTGGTTCATTTGCTGGTGGTGTTGCTGCAACAAATGCAGTTCAATTAATGAACGAAAATATCACAGCAACAAACGTTCAAGGATTTGGTGTTGCTGATTACCAAGCTGCATTTAATTTATTAGCAAATAGCGATGAATATCAATTCAACGTATTGTTAGCACCTGGTGTTACTTTAGATAATGCTGCTTCAACAACCATGATTTCTACTTGCGAAGGTAGAGGTGATGCTATTGCAGTTGTAGATACTAAATTATATGGTAATGTAGTAACAGCTGCTGCAAATGCTGCTGCTGGTCAATCAAGCAACTACGCTGCTACTTATTGGCCTTGGATTCAATTATTTTCAAGCGCATTAGGTAAAGCCGTATGGGCTCCTGCCTCTACAGTAATGGGTGGTGTATTCGCATTTAACGACCAAGTTGGTGCTGAATGGTTTGCCCCTGCAGGTTTAAATCGTGGTGGTGTTCCATCAGTATTACGTGCTGAGCGTAAATTAACCCAAAACGATCGTGATGTATTATATCAAGCAAATGTTAACCCATTAGCTACATTCCCTGGAGAAGGTGTTGTAGTATTTGGTCAAAAAACATTGCAGCGTAAAGCAACCGCTCTCGACCGTGTAAACGTTCGTCGTTTGTTGATTGCTCTTAAAGGATATATTGGTCAAGTTGCTAATAACTTAGTATTTGAACAAAATACCAACGTAACTCGCAATCGTTTCTTATCTCAAGTTAATCCATATCTTGAATCAGTAGTACAACGTCAAGGCTTATATGCTTATAAAGTTGTAATGGATGAAACAAATAATACTCCTGATGTAATTGATAGAAATCAGTTAGTAGGTCAGATTTATATCCAACCAACCAAAACAGCTGAGTTTATCATATTGAATTTCAACGTATTACCAACTGGCGCTACATTCCCTGCATAGGGGATGTAGTTGCTAATATTTATTAATAGCAATAAAATAAACATAAAATGGCTGTATTAGACGCAAATGAAATAATGTTCACAGCATTTGAACCCAAAGTTCCAAATCGCTTTATCATGTATATTGATGGTATTCCATCATACCTCATTAAAAAAGCCTCAGCTCCTGGATTTGAAGCTGGTGAGATTATATTAGACCACATCAACGTTTACCGCAAAGTTAAAGGTAAAGTTAAATGGGATGATATGACTTTAGAACTATACGATCCTGTAACTCCATCTGGTGCACAAGCAGTAATGGAATGGGCTCGTTTAGCACACGAATCAGTAACAGGCCGTGATGGCTACTCAGATTTTTACAAGAAAGATTTAACATTAGATATTTTAGGACCAGTAGGTGATGTAGTAGGTGAATGGATTATTAAAGGTGCTTATTGCAAAACCGCTAAGTTTGGAGACTATGATTGGTCTTCAGGCGATGCTGCAATTAGCTTATCTGTAACAGTTGCTATGGATTATTGTGTACTCAACTTCTAAAAAATCCTTCATATTTTTTTCCTTTGGTGTCTGCTTTTGCAGACACCTTTTTTTTGCATATATTTATATATACACAAATAAAATAGTTTATGGCAGAATTAAAAATCCCAACAGAAACAGTTACATTACCATCAAAAGGCTTACTGTATCCCGAGACATCACCACTAGCTAAAGGTGAAATTGAAATGAAGTATATGACCGCTAAGGAAGAAGACATTCTTACTAACAGTAACTATATCAAAAACGGAACCGTAATTGATAAACTACTTCAAGCGCTGATTATCACTCCTATTGATTACAATGAATTATTAGTAGGTGATAAAAATGCAATCCTAATTGCAGCTCGTGTATTAGGTTATGGTAAAGATTATTCTTTTAAGTATACTAATTCAAACGGACAAGAAGTTGAAGCAACAGTTGATTTATCTAAATTAGAGGATAAAGTAATAGATGAAAAACTATTTAAACGTAGCTCAAACGAATTTTCATTTACTTTACCCCATTCAGATAATGAAATTACTTTTAAACTACTAACACATGGTGATGAACAAAAAATAGATGCTGAAATTAAAGGATTTAAAAAAATTAATCCAAATTTATCTTACGATATTACAACCCGTTTAAAATACACCATTACTTCAGTTGAAGGCAAACGTGATCAAAAAGAAATTCGTGATTTTGTTGATAATTATCTTATTGCAAAAGATGCAAGAGCACTACGTGAATATTATAATAAAGTATCCCCAGATATTAATATAGTATACAAGCCCGAGGATGAAGATTATACAGGGGAGGGTATAAACGTACCTATTTCTCTTAACTTTTTTTGGCCTGACGCGGGAATATAGATTATATTTGTTTTCTCAAATACATGAAATAATATTTCATGGTAAGGGTGGATATGATTGGGATACAGTATATAGTATGCCTATTTGGCTTCGTAGATTTACATTTGAAAAAATTAAAGAATTCTATGATAAAGAACGCGAAGAGTCAGAGAAGCAGCAAAATATGATGAATAATAAAGGTAAACAGGGTATATCACGACCTAACATAGCTTCAAAGCAACCGACATATACAACTAAGGCGCCTAAAAAATAGGCGCCTTTAATATTTATACCCATAATATGGTATAATGGCTAAATTAACACCAGAAGAAATAAAAAGAGAACAGGAACGTTTAAGGCTCATTCAAGAGCAGAATGAGGCGGCTAAAGATTTGCTTAGTACCTATGAAAAACAGAAAAAAGTAACAGGTGCTTTAACTGATGATGAAAAAGACATATTAAATTTAACTAGGGATTTAAATAATTTATCTAAAGAACTTGAAAGTTCTACTCAAAAACGTTTAAGTGGAACTTCATCATTAAAAGATTTAGAAGATCAATTAAAAAAATTAAAGAAAGAAAATATTAATTTTGAAGATAATGCTATTAAATTATCCCAAGCAAAATTACAAGCTCAACAAAAAGCTCAACAACTTGATAATATTAGAATAGAAAAAGCTAATCAATTACAAGCTTTACAAGGAACCCTAGAAACTGAACTTCAAGCACAACGTCAAATTGCAAGAGAATTAGCTGAATTAGCAGGAAGTAGAAATCAAGCAGATAGAGATAGAATTAACATATTAAAGTCTGAAAGGGATTTATCAAATATTATAATAAAAGAAGCAAAGGAAGCAGTAGATGAAAAAGAAAAAGAAGTTGAATTAGCAAAAAAACGAGCTGATGAACAGTATAATCTTGCTGAACAAATAAATAAAACTATTAAGGCAAATGAAAAAACTAAAGAACAACTTGCAGAAGAACTTGCCTTATTACAACAAGCCGTTAAAATAAAAAAACAAGAAGAAGTATTAAATGCATTAAAAGAAAAATTTAATACAAAACAAATAACAGATTTACTTACAATATCTGGTATTACCAAAGCTATAGTAGATGGAATGTTTCAATTTGATAAAACTTCTGTAGCTATAAGCAAAAATATAGGTTATGGAGCCACACAGGCTAATGTAATGGCTGCAAAAATGCAGCTTACTAGTGTGTTCTCTAATGCTACTAACCTCACAATGAAAAACATGACTGAGGCTATGGGTCAATTGAATACTGCTACTGGATTTGTAGCTGATTATTCAAAAGACACCCTTGAAACTCAAATCATGTTAACCAAACAATTTGGTTTAACAGGTGAAGAAGCCTCTGGAATATATAAACTATCAGTACTAACAGGAAAATCATCAGAAAAAGTAAATGATGAAATGGTTGGTGCTTTTGTTGCTACTAGGAATGCATCTAAAGCTGGAATTCCTTTTAAAGAATCAATAGCAACTGCTGCTAAAGTATCAGGCCAATTAAAAGCAAATCTACAAGCTGATCCTGCAGGTATTGTTAAAGCAGTAGTAGCAACTACAGCATTAGGTACTTCACTTGAACAAACAGCAGCTCAAGGTGAAAAACTTCTTAACTTTGCATCATCAATTGAAAGTGAATTAAATGCAGAATTATTAACCGGTAAGCAATTAAATTTAGAAAGAGCTAGAGCAGCAGCTTTAGCTGGTGATCAAGTAGCACTAGCTGAAGAGTTAAATAAAAATATTGGATCATATGAAGACTTCACTAAAATGAATGTTCTTCAACAAAAAGCATTAGCTGACGCTGTAGGATTAACAGCAGACCAATTAGCAAATCAACTAGAAAAACAAAAATTAGCTAGAGAAGCTGGTAAATCTTTAGCTGAATTTACTAAGGATGAAGCACTTGAAGCTCAAAAAAGAAAAGAAATACAACAAAAGTTTAATGATATAGTTGAAAAACTACAAAATTTAATAGGCACTATAGGTGCTTTATTTGCTCCTATAATACAAGGTATAACTTTTCTTGCTGATAATGCTTTTGTTTTATACACAACTTTAGGACTAATTGCACTATCTAGACTTCCAGCAATAGCTAAAGGTTTTAAAGGAATGGGAGATAGTGTTAAAGAAACAGCACTTAATGCCAAAAAATTATTTAGTAAAGAAGGAAGAGCTTCATTATTAGGTGGTGGGGATAAAGTAAAAGAAACAGCAGAAACAACAGCAGATGCTGGTGGAAAAACAGGAGCAGGAGGACCAGGAGCAGGTGACGGAATTAAAAATACTTTAACAGGAATATCAGATGGTATTAAATCTTTTAGTGAAGTAAAACCTGCAGATATACTTAAGCTAATAGGAGCATCAGTTGCTTTAGTATTACTTACTCCCGCAATACCTGCTTTATTATTATTACAACTTGTAAATGGTGATTTAATTAAAGGTGCTTTAACTGGGTTAGGGGACGGATTAGCTGCTTTAGGAAAAGCTCTATCAGGGGGACAAGTTATACTAGGTATAGCTGTACTTACAGGAGCAATGATAGGATTAGGATATGCTTTAAATTTAGCTGCTCCTGGTATAGAAGCTTTTGGTAAAGCTATTAAATCTGCTTTTGAAGGAATAGGAACAATAATCACCTCAGCCGCTAATGGTATTGCTACTATATTTGGATCATTACAAAATGTAGATGTAATGAAATTATTAGCAATAGGTCCTGCACTTATAGGAATAGGTGTTGGATTAGCATCACTTGGTGCTGGTGGGGTAATAGGTGCTATTGGTGCCTTTTTAGGAGGTGATCCTATTGAAAAATTACAAGCTCTAGCTGCTAGTGGTGATGGTTTAACACAAACAGCTACCGCTTTACAAGCAATAGCAGGAGCTTTAATTGGAGTGTCAGCAGCACTTGCTTCAATTGATGTATCTAAATTAGAAGCATTAGATGAATTTTCATCAACCCAAGCTACTAACTCAGCAGTTAAAGGAATTACAGATTTTATCACAGCTCCTATTAAAACTATTGGTGAATCAATAGGAGGTGGAGGTAAAGAAGAAATAAATGCTGGTATTGATCTCACACCAATGATATCAGCAATTAATGAAGTTAAAACAGCTATTGATAGATTATATAATAAAGACACATCTATTAACATGGATGGTAAAAAAGTAGGTAACACACTAGTGCAAGGCTCATATAAAGTAGCATAACAATTAAATATTTATACTAAACAATAAACCATGGGATTATTAGACAAATTAAAAGACAGCATCTTAGGATTGGGTGGAAATAAACCACAAAATTTTGGAGTTAACCCTGTACCACCAAACTCATTACATAATTTGTATTCAGTTGATGGTCAACCTAACGTAACCTGGAGACCAAGTAACGGCTCTGGATTTAAACCACAACCATCTAAATTAGATGAGTTAGATACTCAAGCACCTAATCTAAACCCTGTTGGCATTGTATCACAAGTATACAAATCCAAACAAGGTCGTAGATACAAAGACTTAGGACCAACAGAAGGACGTTACTAACATGTCATTACTTGATCTAAAAACCGACTTAAAATCACTTAAGTACGGAAGTGATCGACCAGGCGGAGGTGACAGCGGCCAACCATATCAAAAAGTCGATATCAACACTGTTGATAGTGGCTTTAATCGTTTTCGAATGACTAAGTTCGATGATGGTTTAGTTAGAGGTGGGGTTGTAGGCGCTGCTAATGCCGCTATTGTTGATACATTTCGTATAGGGAAATTTCTTAAAGATTTTCCTAAAGGACCACTATTCATAGTAAAACAAATCGGTTTACAGTTATCTAACCCTCAATTAGAAACTAAAAAATTAAAAACAGATAATCCTACTAAAGGGGGTGGATTATTAAGAAATGTAGGTAATTTTGCTTTAAACACAGCAAATAAATTAGTAAATGCTGTAGGACCTACTCGTATCTATAATTTAGGTATTAATACAATAGCACAAGTTCCTGTTGGAGCTTTCGGTATTCATTTTAATAGACATGGTTTACTACCTGTTCAAGATGATCAAACTAAGTACTTAGCAGTTGCTCAAAACAATAATAACGAAGAAAATAATAGATTAGCTGGATTAAGAAATAGATTTGGATTAGGTGCTAATTATGATCTTTATAAGGGAAATATTAAGTTAAGGAAAAAAGAATTAAAGACATTAAATGTTATAGCAGCTACATTTGAGGGAGGAGTTCCATTTGCTAATTCAGTATACAACGATATACAAAATAGTAGAATAGCTGACTATATAGGAGGACCTAGCTCAGTATATGGTATTGGAAGAACATTAATTCCTAGAACTCCAGAGCGTACTAATGATAAATTAAAAATAGATGCTGCTAAAAATAGAAACTATAATGCTCAACATATTCCTGATGTAAAAATTAGTAGTAGTTTTGATTATGGATTATCTTTACTAACTAACACTTCAACTAATTTAACTAATAGAGAATTTAATCTAACAAAAGATAACCAACAAACACTTAACGGTTCTCTTTTAAACTATGATGTTACTGATTACAATGCATTTAGATTAGCAAAAGATAAACAAGGATCATCATATGCTAGTGCTAGCGCAATGCTACGAAATGATAGATTATATTATATTCAAGCATCTCGTCGTTCTACCTCCTCATTATCTGATTCATATTTCCCAGATTTAAAATCAGTTGCTAATGAGCGTACAACATTAAATGATACTACTTCTAAATTATATAAAGGAGGAGTTTGGGTTGGGGCTTTAACATCAAGTAATGATATAGAATTATCTAATCGTACTTCTTCATCTTTATCTTCTCAAAGATTTAGATTACCAAAACCAACTTCACTAATTAATAACTCAGTTACATATGATGGAGGAAAACCAGAAGGCAGTTTAATAGTAAGTGCTGACTTAGGATTATCAAAATTAGATACTAGTATACCTACGGGTTCTATTAATATAGATAATAATGCTATTCCTTATACTACACCTACTTTAAAAAAGTATGCTGAATTAAGAAAAAAAGTAGATGAAGGAACATCAATAGATAAAACTTATATTACAGAAATATCAAGACAGGGAGGAAGTAAAACTGAAACTTTTAAAACTTTTAATGTTAATATATCTAGAAATGATCCTTCTTTAATTTATAATAGATTAACAAAACTTGCTTTTAGAAGAACTAATGATACTAATGTTGATGACGATACATTAGCTTTAAAATTTATGCCTTTAGATCCGTTTACCGGTAATGTATTACGTACATTAAGTTTTCTAGGATATATAACTGATTATAGTGAAAATTATGATAGTAGTTGGGGCGATGTAAAATATGCAGGTAGGAATGAAAAATTTTATATATTTAATGATTTTAAACGTACCGCAACTGTAGGCTTTAATATTCCTTGCTTCAACCCAGATGAATTAGAACAAAAACATTGCGATATGAGTGAGCTAGCATCTGTGCTAGCAGGTAAATACCAGGATAATCTTCTATTGGGTGGAATTATAACTAGATTAAAAGTAGGAAGGTATATTAATGATCAACCCGGTATAATAACTAATTTAAGTTTTTCTCCTATTGAAGGATCATCTTGGGATTTAGATAGAGAATTAGCTTTTTATTTAAAGGTTAGTTTCGGATTTACTCTAATTCATAATTTCTTACCTCAATATGGTAAATGTGGATTTATTGATAGACAACCCGATCCAATCCCAGAAACAGTTCCTGAAGAAACTGACACTACCCCAGAAGAGGATGATAGAAGAACTACTACAACTATAACAATTGAAGATATTCCTCCAACTCGTATAGATAATACACGTAATGCTAATCTAGAAGCAACTAGACAAAGAGCTGAGTTTGAAAAAGATAAAATTTTACCTCAAACAAAAGCTCAAACTGAGGCGGCAAGAAAGAAGTTTAATAGTTTAAAGTTTTCTAATTAAAATAATATGGATCGCTACGATAACGCAACAATATTAAAAACAGAATTTACAGATAGACCCTACTACAAAGGAAAACAATATCCAAATATTCCTTTGTCAGAGTCTGATGTGTATGTTATTACTACTGTGGGTGATAGATTAGATTCATTAGCGTATAGTTATTATGGTGACTCTACATTATGGTGGATTATAGCAGCAGCAAATAACAATGCTACTAAAGGTGCTTTATTTCCCATCCCCGGTACTCAATTAAGAATACCAACAAATGTGAATAGTGTTTTACAACAATTTGATCAATTTAATAAAGCAAGATAAATGTTATGTCTATATTTAAAGATACGTTTAAAGAAGGAGTTAAAAATCAATTAAAGGCTAGACAAAAAGCCATATTTGAACGTACCCCTGATGCTATTCAGTATTTTAATGCTCGTAACTCGTGGATTAGAATGACATCTAGTGTTAATGTGGGAGTAGATGATGGTAGTTTAACACCGGGATCATCTACTTTAGCTAATAGTTATGTTTTATTAGGAGGAATACTATATAATGGTAAATTAAGATCAGGAGTAGGAACTGATAATAAAGCTTATAGCTTAAATTCTACTACAGTAAATCCTGATGGTACTGTAAAACAAGAAAAAAATAGACTAGGAATACGACCAATGCCTGGTATTACATCTATCAATGTTAAATCAAAATCAGCATATGGCTCCTTAAGAGAAGTAGTAGTAAATTTTCAATGTTGGGATATTAGACAACTAGAAGAATTAGAACTTCTCTATATGCGCCCTGGTTATAGTGTATTGGTAGAGTGGGGTTGGGCTCCTTATCTTGATAATAATGGAAAATTACAAAGCAATATTTCTTTTACAGATGATGTTTTAAAAGGTGGAGTATCTAAAGAACAAATATGGAAAAACATATTTACAAAAGCTTCTAAAGATGGTAATTATGATGCCCATTATGGATTTATAAAAAACTTTAGTTGGTCTGCCCGCCCTGATGGTGGGTATGATTGTACTTCTGATATTATTTCTATAGGTGAAATTCTTGAATCTTTAAAAGTAAATTATGGAGCTTATGATACAGATGTAGCTACAAATGGTGTTTTTAAAAAATTACCTACTCCTTTTGCAAAAGATTCAAATGTGCAAAAATCATATTCACAAAATAAAATTGCAGGAATATGTAATGAATTATATCTTACTTTATTAGGAGAAGGAATAGCAGATAAAGAAGAAAAAATATTTAATGGTTGGACATTTTTTAGATTTGATGTAGATGTAAAAGGTTCCCCAAATACAGATAGTGACTTTGATGATGAAGCTCAAATATATATTCTATTAAAAGATTTTGTTGATATATTAAATAAACATGTTTTATTAAAAGATATAAAAAGTGAAACTCCTGTAATAAAAGTTTCAGTAAATGAAGGTGATCATATGGGTGGAGAAAATAAACCCCTATTATGTTTAGGACATATACTACAATTATCTATAGATCCTTCTACTTGTTTAATTAAAAATGATGCTTGGCTTAATCCTTCAAGTTTAGGATTTGCAGAAGGATTTTCTGATGATTTTAGTACACTAAAAAGTATAATGGAAGGGTTAAAAACTAGTTACTGGTATAATAATGATTATACTAAACAACAACTAGGAGTTATAGGAAATATATATGTTAATTTAGGTTATATATATTCATTAGTTAATAATAATAATTTAGCCACTCAAGATAAAAAAGAAAAAAATGACATTGTGTTATTTGATTTTCTTAAAAGTCTAATGTCTGGTATCTCTAATGCAACTGGAAATGTAGCCACATTTGATATATTCTCAGACCCAATTGACTCAGCTGCTAGAATAATAGATGTAAATTATGCAGATGATCAAAATAGAGAAAAAGCATATAATGATGCTTTTATGTTTGAATTACAAAATACTAAATCTGTAATCCGAAACTACAAATTTGAATCCCAAATATTCCAAGATCAAACAACTATTGTTGCTATTGGAGCTCAAGCTAAAGGAGGCGCATTAGGAGCAGATGTTAATACTTTAATTGATTTTAATCAAAATCTATTTGATAGGGTTATTCCTAAAAAAGACGCTCCTGATACTCCTTCAAGTACAGACTCTACAAAAGAACTTGAAGAAAAAGTTAAAAATCTAAAAGACAATATTAATGTTATAGTTAGTTTTATTAATGAAATTGACCCTGCTTGGTATAAATTTGGTTTAGGTAGTGGAAATTATGATCTTAGCAATGCTAGTAAATACAATAATGCTTTAAAAGATTTAATTAATTTTTTTAAGACATTTATAAAAAACGATAATACAAACAGAGCAATTATTCCTACTAAATTATCTCTTGAAATGGATGGTATTGGAGGAATGGTAATAGGAAATTTATTTAGAATCCCTAATGAATTACTACCTAGAGGATACAGAGGCGGTGGTGCTGGACCTGCTAAAGTAGCATATACTGTTAATGGATTGGGACATTCACTTCAAGGTAATGATTGGGTAACTAATGTTGATTCTCAATTTATAATTTTGGATGAACCTAGAGGAGGTATTTCCTTAGTTGATATGAGCAATATTAAAGTTGTTATTGAGGCTGTAATAAATAATCCTGTAGAGAGAGCAACTGAGACTGTACTAACAGTATTAACTAAGGCTAAAGCAGGCAACGGAAATGCTATGCTGCAGGCTACTAATGCAGTGTATGGAGGGGGTGATGGAAAGTCAGGTAGGTGTGCTCAATACACGTATAATATAGCTAGAGACTATGTACTTGCTGCTAAAGGACAACCAACTAGAGGATTATCTGAAGCTGCTGGTGGAAACGCTAATGATGTTGGTTATCGTAATAGATTACAACAATTAGGATATTCTATGACATACCTAGGTACTCTATCTAGGGCAGATTTACAAAAATTAATAAATAGTGATGATTGGGGGTATGGGGATATAATTAATTATTGTAATAAAGGAACACAAGGAAGTGATAGCTCTAAAAGATATGGCCATACTCAAATATTTACAGCAGGAATACAAAACAAAGGAAATAACGTAAGATGGACATCAAGTGTTCCTGCAAACTATGGTACCTCTCTAGTATATAGAGCAGAAGGCCCATGGGAAACATATGTATTTAGAGCACCAGTTTAAATAATAAAACTATGGGGATAAGAGTACCAAAAAATACAATAACAACAGGTAAATACACTATAGGAAAAGAATATGTATTATTATCCTCACAACTTCCTTATCAAGGTTATTATTATGAACTCAATGATAAAACATTTGCTGGCAAGGAATTTAATTCTGATGCCCCCGAAATAATAAAAGTTACTTCTAATAAATTTAATTCTTTACTAAATAACCCCAATATTAGAACATATATTAGCTTATCAAAATTAAAACCAAATAGTACAAAAGTAAAATCTATTCCCTTTATTCCTACACCTGAGGATTTATCAAAAAATGTTATAGTAAGATACTTTGTTAAAAATTTAAATAATACTCCTATTATTAAAGAAGTAACTAAAGATAATTTTGATGAACTTAAATCTAATTCTCTTTATCAAACCTTAAAAGTTAATTTTAGATATAACTTATCTGACAAAGAACTTAATAATTTAGATAAAATAATGCCTGGTCTCGGAGCATATCTAGCTTCAGATGAACCAAACACATCTAGTGATGAATCTAATGAAAATTTAATTTTTTAAGTCAAAGATTTTATCTTATATTTAATTCAAAGGTTATGAAATATGTTTTATATTATAGAAAGATCCGATCAACTACAACAACTAAAACCGTTTGATGATTGTTTTGTTAGTTTTATTCCTAAAAACAATAACTACCATCCATCACTTACATCATTAAGTTTAATCTACATTAGACCCATTAATGGGAAAAAAGGTTATATGTTGTGTTTAGATCACAACGAATCATTTAGTTTAAATCAAATTGAAGTAATTAATTGGTTACATACCAACACTGGTAAATTATTCTTGCTTGATAAAAAAGAAGCACTACATTGGGTATATCCACTATCTGAGAAATTATTTGATGTACATTTAATAGAATTTGTTAATTTAATTGAAGCATTAAGTAATTCACCCTGCATTGACTATTACTATAGTAAACATACTAATTTACCTAATATAAATTGTCTAATCCCAATTAGTAAACATTATGAAGAATGTGAAGCAATATTCAAAGCATCTCTCCCAATAATACAAAAATACACATTAACAAACACACAATTCCAATTCCAGAATTTTAGAACAACAGATATATTTTATGAAATTGAAAAAAACGGCATTAAATTAGATAAAGACTGCTTTATAAACTACTATAAAGGTAAATTACAGTATCCCGAATTTAATTTATCTAAGAGCAGAATATATTCTCAATATAATTTATATAATACCACTTCACGCCCATCTAACACATATAACAGCATTAACTTTGCAGCACTAAATAAAGACGATGGTGAACGTAACTGCTACAAACCCGAAAATGATAAATTCATTGAAATTGACTTTCAGGGGTACCACCCACGTTTAATAGGTGAAATGATTGGGTTTGAATTTCCTAAAGATCGCAACACATATGAATTATTAGGTGAATTATTAGGTGTATCTCAACAAGAAGCCAAAGAATTAACATTCAAACAATTATATGGTGGCGTTTGGTCTGAATATCAGGATAAACCATTCTTTAAAGAAGTAGCTATGTATGTTGATGATATGTGGGATACATATCAACATGATAGACACATTAAAACTGAAAATAAAATATTTATACGTGATCAACTTGACAAAATAACACCACAAAAACTATTTAATTATATAGTTCAAAGTAAAGAAACATCAACTAATGTTGAATTATTAGAACTAGTATTAAATTATTTAAAAGACAAAAAAACCAAAATAGTACTATATACCTATGATGCATTTCTGTTTGATTATGCTAAAGAAGATGGAAATATATTGCCAGAATTAATAAATATACTAGAATATCCGGTAAGTATCAAACAAGGAACATCATATCATGGTTTAACTAAAATATAAATATTTATGACAGACAATATATTTTTCGATTTGAATAAGCTATTCTGTACATTTACCACTCCAGACGAATTAGATACGGTTCTTGCCGATATCAATCGCCGATATACAATAATGTATAACAAAATATTCGTGCTTGAGTCACCTCAAAGTAAAGAATTAATGTGTACATATAATATTGATATGGGTAATACATCCGATACTCCTCTACCTAATACAATATTACTTCACCGTAAGAAGGAATCAAATACATTATATACAATTAATGCTCTTAACGCATTGATTAGAGAATTAAACAATGGTATGTTAGATACTAGATTTATTGTTAATTGGTCTGATTATAAAAATTGTATATTACTTAATAACGGTCCTGAATTGCGTCGTTTAGACACTGCTATTTATAAAATTATAGATCTCAATAAATAGTTTGGTAGTCTAAATAAAGGTTCTTATATTTAATTCTAAAATAAATAAGTTATGGATTTAAACATCGCAAAACAGAAGCTTGCTGCTTCACAAAACAAAGGTGGTCAACAACGCGAGAAGATTGATTACACCAAAATTTTCTTTAAACCTAAAGCTGGTAAGTACCAAGTACGTATTCTACCAAGCAAATTTGACAAAGCATGGCCTATCCGTGAAGTACAATTCCATTATGGGTTTGCTAAAGGACCAATCTTGTCATTAACAAACTGGAATGAAGCTGATCCGATTGCTGACTTTGCAAAACAACTTCGCAAATCAGGTGATAAGGAAGATTGGCAATTAGCAAACAAAATTTCTCCTAAATCACGTTTCTTTGCAGCTGTAATCGTACGTGGTGAAGAGCATCTAGGTGCTCGTTTATGGGAATTTGGTAAATTGACTCATGATCAACTTCTTGGTATTGCTGCTGATGATGATTATGGTGATTTTACAGACATCACAGATGGTAGGGATTTTACAATTGAAGCAACTGAAGACGTTATTGCTGGTAGAAAAGGTATTAAGTGTAATCTTCGTATTAAACCTAAAACCACTCCAATTTCAGAAGACGGTGCTTTGGTAACTAAATTGCTTGAAGAGCAACCAGACATCTTAGGTATTAATCGTAAGTATTCTTATGATCAACTTAAGGACGTATTGGCTAAATGGCTGAACCCTGAAGAAGAAGCTGCTGCAACTGAGACTCCAATTGCATCAAAAGATGAGGATGAAGATGATTTCATTACTGAAATTAACAAACCAGTAACACCAGCTTACTCACTCGAAACGCCTGCTGCTAAAACTAGCAATGCAGACAAATTTAATGACCTATTTAACGATTAATAATGGCAAAAAGTAAAGACAGTTTAACGTCAGTAGTATCTGAATCACTTAAAAAGTCTTTTGACATTGATGCCTTTAAGAAATCCAAATTTCTAGATCAAGCATCAAAGTTTAAAAAGCAAAGATGGATTCCATTTTCATCTGCTGTAGCTGATGCTCTATCCATTCCTGGAATTCCAATGGGACATGTTTCCATTGCCCGTGGAGGATCTGATACCGGAAAAACCACATTGATGATTGAGACAGCAGTAGCTGCTCAGAAGATGGGTGTACTACCCGTCTTCATCATCACTGAGATGAAATGGGATTTCGATCATGCTCAAAAAATGGGATTTCAACTCGATGCAGTCCCAGATGAAGAATCAGGTGAAGTAGTGAATTATAAAGGATTCTTCCTATATGTTGATAGATCATCTCTCAATACAATTGAAGATGTATCTGCCTTCATTGCAGATATCCTCAACGAACAATCAAAAGGTAAACTACCATATGACCTATTATTCCTTTGGGATTCAGTAGGATCTATTCCATGTGATATGAGTGTTAAACAAAATAACAACAATCCAATGTGGAATGCAGGAGCTATGGCTACGCAGTTTGGTAATTTCATCAATCAGAAATTCCCAATGTCTCGTAAGGAAACATACCCATATACAAATACATTCTTTGTAATTAATAAAACAGGTGTACAACCAGCACTTACTCCTATGAGTCAACCTCGTATGACAAATAAAGGTGGTAATGCAATGTATTGGGATGCTTCAATTGTAATTACATTTGGTAACGTAACTAACAGCGGTACTTCTAAAATCCATGCACAGCATAAAGGCAAGAAAGTAGAATTCGCTAAGCGTACCAAAATATCAATTGATAAAATCCATGCTGATTGTGGAGTAGCAACTACTTCAACTGTAATTGTAACACCTCATGGTTTTATCCCCGATGATAAGGATGAAGAAAAAGCATATAAAGCAGCTCATGCATCTGAATGGTTTGGAACTAACGTTAATGTAGATGAAATCCAAATTACAGAAGATAATAGTGAATGGGAAGAAAGTAGAAGTATATCTCCGATGATAGAAATAGACAACGATGAGGTAGAAGTTAAATAAACAAAATGAAGAGTAAATATGAACAATTACTCTCCAATGTACAACCAGACTTTCGCAAAGAACTAAGTTCGATTTTAATCATAGACGGCCTCAATACATTTTTGAGGTCGTTTACTATGATTAATCATTTAAATCCTGATGGCCATCATATTGGTGGTCTAACAGGATTTCTTAAATCTATCGGTTATGCTATACGCATGTCTGATCCAACTAAAGTGGTTGTAATATTTGATGGTATTGGAGGGTCAAACGCAAGACGAAATTTATATCCTGAATATAAGGCAAATCGTAATTCTAGCCGTATAACTAATCACAATATATTCTCATCTAAAGATGAGGAGAGTGAAAGTATTAATAATCAAATATCACGTTTGATTCAATACTTACAGTGCTTACCTGTTACAGTTATTAGTATTGATGGTTTAGAAGCAGATGACATCATTGGCTACTTAGCCAATAAATTCCAGGCACATGATGAAACCCAAAAGGTAACTATTATGTCTGCTGATAAAGACTTCCTACAATTAGTATCAGATAAAGTTCATTGTTATTCTCCTACTAAAAAGAAAATATACACTCCAAAAGAGGTATTAGAAGAATATGGTGTTAGTAGTAGTAATTTTCTTAACTATAAAATACTAATGGGAGATACATCTGATAATATTCCTGGTATTACTGGCTTAGGCCCTAAAAAACTAATTAAGTTATTTCCTGAATTAATAAGTGATACTAAAGTAGAATTAGATGAAATCATCAGCACATCAGCAGATAAAGTAGATGAAAATAAACTATATCTGTCAGTTGTAGAAAGAAGACATCAACTACTAATTAATCAACAGCTGATGTCTTTAAATGGTAGCTTCTTATCACCAGAGAATAAACAATTAGTTAAAGACGCATTTAATAATTCATATGAATTGAATATACCTATATTCTTGCAGTTGTATCACAATGATAAATTAGGTGAAAGTATTACTAATACATCATCGTGGTTAACTCAATTATTTGGTTATCCAAAT
>Ga0247723_1000309_pt1 | contig 33079 bp, 57 predicted proteins | sample MSEWelMarce5H_FC_FD_189079 | JGI IMG/M metagenome (GOLD analysis project Ga0247723, IMG submission 189079) | Subsurface sediment microbial communities from gas well in West Virginia, United States - MSEEL Well Study Marcellus 5H_FC | ecosystem: Environmental > Terrestrial > Deep subsurface >... | reverse complement strand
GTTTGTCAAGAAATTGGGGTTTGAGGAACAAGCACGATTACTTGATGTTTTTCCTACTGGAGATTTGTTGTTTTTTGTAATGTCAAAAGACAAATGTAGATTTTTAGGAGAAAGATATGGGAAAGTCAGCTAGTGCTCCACCAGCACCCGACTATACAGCGGCGGCACAAGCAACTGCGGCAGGTAATTTAGATGCGGCAAGAGCCGCTACTGCGGCAAACCGTGTAAATCAAGTTACCCCTTATGGGTCGCTTAATTACAATATTAGTGGTCAAGACCCATACGGCAATCCTACTTGGACAGCTACACAATCCCTTGCTCCTGAGCAGAAACAATTATTAGATATTCAAAACCAGTTAAGTATTGGTACTGGTCAATTAGGTCAAAAAGGTCTTGGTTATGTAGAAAACATGATTAGCCAGCCTTTTGATACCAGCAAATTAGTTTCTACAGGTTTTAACCCTAGTCAGTCGTACCAAGATGCTTATATGCAAAGACTTCAGCCACAGATTGCACAAGGGCGTGAAGCATTAGATGTAAAACTAGCTAATTCAGGTATTCCTGTAGGTTCTGAAGCGTACAACCGAGCAATGATGGCTCAATCCCAGCGTGAAAACGATCTTCTTTTGGGTGCTACAACTCAAGGATTTGGCGTTGGTCAACAAGCCCGTCAACAAGGGTTTAATGAATTAGCATATCAGCGTAACGAACCTATTAACACGCTAAATGCGGTGCGTTCAGGTGCTCAAGTACAAAGTCCTACCTTTGTAAACCCTGCAATGCAAGCTAATACGGCTGGTGCTGATATTTTAGGTGCTACTCAGATGGGTTACAACGCCCAAATGGGTGCGGCTAATGCTCAAAATGCCGCTAATAATGCAATGACACAAGGTTTGTTTAGTCTTGGTGGTGCGGCATTAATGTCAGATATTCGTACTAAAGAAAACATTGAGCCTATTGGTATAGCCAACAACGGCTTGACAATATATAAGTATGAATATAAACCTGAGTTTAAAGACCATGAATTAGCTGGATCAGGCGTTCATTATGGTTACATGGCTCAAGAAGTAGAGCAGGTATATCCTTACGCAGTTAAAACCCTAAATGACGGCTATAAAGTCGTAGATTACGGACTACTATGAATCCTTACATCCTACCCCAACAACCAATGCAAGATGTTAGTGGATTGCAACCCGTGTTTCAAAACTTTGGTCAGCAACAAGCCAATCAACAAGCCGCACTTGCACAGCAAAACCAGTTAATGAACCAAGCTGGTCAATCTCAGGGCGGTGGTATGAACCCTATGGCTTTAGCCCAAGCGTTGCGTAATAAAGATCCACAAAGTTTAGCAAACAAACTAGGTAATTACGCTAGTTCTATTCCCCAAATGATGCAATACGGTGCTGAAAATGTGTACGGTGGATTTGGTCGAGGTCAAGTACCGACAACCAGCACAGGAGAGAATTAACAATGGCTGATATTGGAACACTAAACCCCGAACAGATGTTGGAGCAACAAAAAATATTACGCCAACAAAAAATGGCTGAAATGTTGATGCAACAGGGTATGCAACAGCCACAAGGTCAGATGGTTAGTGGTCGCTATGTTGCCCCTAGCATATTTCAAAATCTAGCTGGTTTAGCTAATACTTATGTTGGTCAAAAAGGTATTAAAGAAGCCGAAGATGCCCAAATTAATTTAGCAAAGCAGTTAAGAGCAGATGAAATTTCTGCTATGGCTGATTTTAACCAACGAAAAGAAGCTGGAAAAGTTGATTATGCAAATCTTTATGCAAATCCAAAAGCATCTGCGGCACAAAGACAATTTGCTTTTGGCAAGATGAATGAAGGCCCAATAAAAGTAGGTGTAGAAGATACTTTAATTGATCCAATTACTATGAAACCTGTATTTACTGGGGCAGGTAAACCCCGTGCTCCATTGCAAATTGATACTGGTACAGCCATTGAATTGCGTGATCCAAACAATCCAATTGTAGTATTGCAAAGAATTCCTAAATCTATGAGCCCTGCTGATGCCGCTAGATTGGCTGATGAAGGAATTACTGGTTATGGTGGCGGTGGTCAGCCTATGGTTCGCACAGGTGTACCTATGGGTCAACCTCAAGGTCAACCAGCTTTTGCTCCAAGCACAATCCCAGCATACCAACCTGACCCAATGCTAAGTCCTAAACAAAATAGAGAACTAGCACTTGAATTTAGCAAAAAACAACAAGGTAATGTTGTTAATGCTAAAGACAGTTTTGAGTTAATGAAAGAAGCAGGAAAGATTTTGGCTTCTAACGCACCAAGTTCAGGATTTTTATCTAATGTAGTTACAACTACTGGTGAAGCATTTAATTTGCCTTTTGGTGCTAGAAAACAAGAATCAGAAGCAGATGCACAATTAAAAATGCTTTCAGGTGCTTTGACCATGAAGCAACCAAGATTTGAAGGCCCACAAGGTGTTCTTGATGTTATTTTGTATCAAAAATTAGCTGGTGATCTAGGAAACACAAACATTCCTAATGAATCTCGCCTTGCAACTATGAAGCAAATGGTTAATTTACAGAAAAAATATTACCCTAATGGTGATTGGGATACCATTGATACTCAACTTAAAGACACAGGTAAAGTTTCATTAGGCCCTAAAAAAGAAGTTGATTTCAATAGCTTACCTACAGGAAGAAGATAAGCATGGATGTAAGGATGCCCGATGGCGTTTTAGTCAAAAATGTGCCTGATAATGTAACTCAGGCAGATTTGTTGGCTAGGTATCAACTATCGCAATCTCCTAATGCTGGGAATGTCATTAATACTGATGTTCCTACCGTTGTAGGTTCACGCCCTAATGCAGTCAATCCGCAACCACAAGCTAGACCAGTAACAATGATGGATCGAGTAAAAGCCTTGTACGAAGTCCCTACGGCTATTGCTGGAGCAATGGTTACTGAGCCATTATCTATGGCTTATGGCGTTGCTAGAAGTATTCCTGAAGCTATTAGCACGGGTCAAAACGCCCCTGAATTAGCTAACAAGTATTACAAACAAGCAAGCCAAGCAATGCAATACCAACCTACTTCCCCTGTATCTCAAGAGGCTTTGGGTGCTGTTGGTGAAGCGTTGACTGCGGCTAAGATTCCTGCTTTTACCCCTGTAATTGGCAAGATTCCATCTGCTATGCAAGCGGCAGGTGCAATACGCCCAATGATTCAAGAATCCGTGATTCCTGCTGGTAGAAGAATGGCTGGAGCATTACGCAATGAAGGTCAGATGATTCAAGAAGCCGTGCAACCTGTTACAAGCACAATAGCTGGTGCAGTTGAACCCGTTACATCAAGAATTGCAAGTGCTTTGCGTAGAGAACCAACGATGGCTGGCGTAGGTGCGGCAGAAGTACCTGAAGCTAGAACCCGTTTTGAAACTGCTCAAAACTTGCGTGTAAAAGTTCCCCTAACTAAAGGCATGGCAGAGCGTGATTTAGCTACCCAGCAGTTTGAAGCTGAAACAGCCAAGTTATATCCTGACACTATTGGCAAACCTTTAATTGTAGGCAAAGCACAAGCCAATGACGCTATTTTGCAAAACTTTGATGCTTATGTAGACGCTACAGGTAAAGAAACCTTTGGTCTGCGTGAAACAGGTAAGGTTGTTGATTCTGCATTAGTACAGCAATCCAAAGATGCTAAAAAATTAATAAATGAAGCCTACACAAAAGCTAGGGCATCAGGTGAAATGCAAGAACCTGTTAATTATGCACCTTTAGAAGCCTATATTGCCAAACAAACCCCTACTGTTAGGGCTAAATTAGCCCCTATTTTGGATGCGGTTGATGAGCAATTAAAAGTAAATGATCCAACAGGCACTAAAACTATTCCTATTAATTCAATGGAAGATATATTCCAGTTTATTAATAAAAACTACGATCCAAGCGATGCGGTAGGCATGATGCACGCTGGAGAAATGAAAAAATTAATTAATGCCGCTACCGAAAACAAAGGCGGTGAACTTTATCAAACAGCTAGAGCCTTACGCACTAAATATTCTAGGCAGTTTGAAGATGTGGGTGCAATTGACAAGCTATTGCGTACCAAAAAAGGCACTACAGACCGTGCCGTAGCGTTTGAAGATGTCTTTAAACATTCTATTTTGGATGGTTCTAGGGATGATGTTGCCACTCTTGGTCTAACCCTTAAAAAAGGTGGTCAACAAGGTCAACAAGCGTGGAAAGAACTACAAGGTCAAACAATTCAGCACATTAAAGACAAGGTTACATCGTCTATTGATGTCGATTCTTTTGGCAATCCCGTTGTTTCCCCTGCTAAATTTAAGTCAGTTCTTAACGAAATAGATCAAGACGGCAAACTGGACTACATTTTTGGTAAAGCAGGTGCTAACGAAATTAGAAACTTGTACGAAACTACCCTTAATGTAAATGCTCCGCTTAAAGGTGCTGTCAATTACTCCAATACTTCTAGTGCTTTAATGAAGGCTTTAGATGGTGTTGCTTTACTTCCTGTTGCCCGTGTAATTGGCGTAAAACAAGGATTAGAAAAAGTTAAAGAAATGGGTATCAAAAAGCAAGTTAAAGAATCAGTAAACTATACGCCTGAAGGTATGGCAGACGCATTGAGGAAAACAAAATGAGTAGAAACGGATCGGGTACATATACCCTACCTGCTGGTAATCCAGTAGTTACAGGAACAACTATATCTAGCACATGGGCTAATAACACCCTTACAGATATTGCTACTGCCCTTACAGGATCTCTAGCGTCTGACGGACAAACTACCGCTACTGGCAACCTTAAAATGGGGGCTAATCGTATTACAGGGTTAGCTGATGGAATAGCATCAACCGATGCCGCCACAGTTAATCAAATTCCTAGCGGTGCTTTATTTTTGTTAAAAGCATCAAATTTGTCAGATGTTGCTAATGCTACTACATCACGCACTAATTTAGTTGCCGCTAAATCAGGTGCCAACAGCGACATTACTTCTATTACTGGTCTAACTACACCTTTAACGGTAGCACAGGGTGGTATAGGTGCGGCTACACTAACTGCAAATAATGTTTTGCTTGGTAATGGCACTTCTGCACCACAATTTGTGGCTCCAAGCACATTAGGAAATATTTTAACTTCTAATGGAACTACTTGGGTTTCTTCCGCACCTACTGTTTCATCTGGTACTGCAAAAGCATGGGTAAATTTTAATATTAGTAGCGGTGCAAGCGTTATTAATCAAAGTTTTAATATCAGTTCTATAACATATAATTCAACAGGAAAAGTAACTTTAAACTTTACAACATCTTTTGCAAACGCAAATTATGTTCCTGTAACATCGTCAGGAAATACTGGTAGTACAACAACAACAGGCTTTGCTGGAACTGGACTGTCAAGCACTACTGCATACAATAATAAAACAACTTCAGCTTGTGATATTTGGATATTAGCTGGAAATAATCTTGCACTTTTAAATCAATTTGATATTAATGTTGCAATTTTTGGGGCATAAATCATGGCACAAGTAATTATTTATACAAATTTCAATAATGGTGTATCTGTTTGTATTCCTACAGGCGAACTTCCTATTGAAGAAGTATTGGCAAAAGACTGTCCAGCAGGTGCAATTATTGTTGATAACAGCATATTGCCACAAGGTGAAGATGCTAATTATTTTGATGCTTGGGAATTAGTAAATGGTCAAGTAGTTGTTAATCAAACTAAAAAACAAGCCATTATTGATGCAATTCAAGACACAATAAATGCTAAAGCATCAGCACTAGCTAAATTAACCGCACTTGGTCTAACCGAAGATGAAATTAAAGCATTAGGCTAATATGTCATTTGAAATTGACCCTGTGAAATACGGCCAACTTTGGGAAAAGGTTGACCAACTTACCGCCAAAGTAGATAAGCTAGAAGAAGGCATGGAAGAATTGCTTGCTTTAGCCAATAAAGGTCGAGGTGGATTTTGGGTAGGAATGATGGTTGTATCTGCCATATCTACCTTTATTGGGTTTATTTCACATTGGGTGACAGGCAAATAATGTGTCAGACCCATTCGGAATTACAAATGGTGTCAAGCAAGTCACTAGTAGCATTAATGAATCTGTAAAGGCTAGTCAAGAACTATCTAAAGCAATAGACGGGGTACTGGAAGTAGCAGATAAAGCGGCAAAAGACAGGGCAAATGCAAGAAAAAAAGCTAGGCAAGTTAACTTTGATACAACAACGATTATTGAAGCTGTAGATGAGTGGCAAAGGCTTTTAATAGCTAGGCAGTCAGAATCACGGATAAAAGAACAAATAACCAAGAAATACGGCAGTAATGCTTGGGAAGAAATACAAGGTATTAAAGCTAGAAAGCAATGGGAAGATAAGCGTGATAAGTATCTAGAACAACACGACAGACGGGTAATGAAAAGTGTTATGTTGTTATGTTATTTATTTGCCGCTTGGGTTTCTTATGAACTTACTTGGGGTATGTGGCGATGAAAGATGATTTGCTAATGTGGACATGGGTAGCATCCATAGTCATAATTTTATATACCATTTATAGTTATTTAGAGTAAATATGAATATTCAAGACATTTTAAAAGCTGTATTGCCAATTGTTGTAGCGTGTTTAGCTTGGTTATTAGGTCAAGTATCAGACTTTTCTACACGACTTACTAAAATTGAAGGGCAGATGCCAGCTTTAATTACCAAAGAAAATGTACCAACTGATTCACCGCTTTCAGCCGAAAAACGCCATGCAATGAAAGAAGAAATTTACAAAGATATTCACCAATTACAAGTTAAGGTGCAATTACTTGAAGAACGAGAAAAGGGGAAAAAATAATGTTTCCACTAGACGCACTATTAAATATTGGCGGTAAGATTCTAGATAAAGTCTTTCCTGACCCAGCACAGGCAGAGCAAGCAAAACTCAAATTACTTGAAATGCAACAAAATGGCGAGTTGGCTCAAATTGCCGCAGATACCGCAGAACAGCAAGAGCTTACTAAAAGACAACAAGCTGACATGGCTTCTGACTCTACGCTATCCAAGAACATTAGACCAGCTACCCTTGTTTTTATTCTTATTGTTTACTCTACCTTTGCAATGATGTCCGCTTGGGATATTGAGGTAAACAACAATTATGTAGAGTTGTTAGGCCAATGGGGTATGTTAATAATGTCGTTTTACTTTGGTGGTCGCACCCTTGAAAAAATTATGGACATGAAAAATGTTAAACAGCCGAAGCCTTAATGACCTGATACCCCCAGCTAAAGAGCGTGTAGAGCACTTTCTTAGTCTTTGCAAGGATGAGGGTATAGACTTGCTAGTTACATCAACATACCGTGACAATGAATCCCAACAGGCTTTATACGAACAAGGTAGGACTACGGCAGGAAAGGTGGTTACCAATGCTAAAGCTGGTGATTCTTGGCATAACTGGCGTTGTGCTGTTGATGTCGTACCTTTGGTCAATGGCAAGCCTAATTGGGATGGTTCTGACCCTGTATGGGCTAAAATCGGAGAACTAGGAGAACAAGCAGGTTTGGAATGGGCTGGTAGATGGCGTTCATTCAAGGAATTAGCCCATTTCCAGTACACGGGTGGGCTAACCCTCACAGACCTTAAAGAAGGCAAGCAGATCGCCTAAAACGGGGCGTATTGGTTGTGATAGCTTGCTTTACGAACTCTGAACTGAAATAACTCCTCATGTTCAGGGTATTCCTTGGCAAATTTTCTAGCGTAATGACTAATCCAACCGTCATCAATTTTAAAGTCCCCAGTATTACCAATGGCCGTTTCCCAGCGTACCCGATGAAATACGCACTTAGCTGAAAAGTATTGCCTTCTTGCCGCAACTTGTAATGAGAATTTTTTAAACATTTCCCATATATCAGGATGCTGGGCATCATAAATTTCAAAATTCTCTTTTGTCCATTTATTGTTCATTCTTGTGCCTTTCTTAGTATTGCTCTAGCAAACCCTAATTGGTCAAAAATAACTTCTCTACTGTAATAGTCAGGGTTTTGATAATCCGCATACAGTTCGTTTATTTCCTCATCTGTTAGGGTATTTGCCAAGCCATAAACACCGCTAGATTTTTCATATTTCAATGTTTCTATTTCAGCTTGTTGCTTCCTATTTATGTCTTGCAAATACAAAATATCAGCACTCCATTGTTTTAATTGTTCTGATGTCATTTCTCTTGTGCCTTTCTTAGTATTGCTTTAGCAAAATCGTACAAATCTTCATCCGTAGGCTTTTCAGCAACATCCGCAATTAAACTATCTATTTCTTGATCTGTTAAATCTTTTGGTTGAGTGTAGGTGTAAAGGGGCGTATCGTACTCCCCTGCCGTTTTAATGTATTCGTCAGGGTGAATAGCATCGTAATATTCTCCATCCCTAAACATGGCATAAGCTACTGGTTTCATATTACATACCCGTGCATTAAGTAATTAGTACCAAAAATAATGACGCAGATCAAAATAGCTACTAAACCGCCCTGAATAAACTCTTTCATGTTTATCTCCTAATGAAATATTTTGTAGCGTGGGTTACAGGTAACTTCTACAGGTACATCACTCATAACACCGTTGATTCTACGCTTTGCCGTAATGACTACAGGGCGTGTACCAGCATCTTCACACTCTGTGATACCCAGTATGACTTGAGCACGGCTCATGTGAAAAGCCTGTTTATCCGTTTCTAGATTGACATTGGGTGGCTCAAAAGAACTACAAGCGGCTAAGGCTAATGGGGTGAGTAGTAGTAAGTATTTCATTTGTCGTTCCGTTCTGACCAAGCCATTTGAGCCTGCTCGTTAAATTTATCAAAATTGAGTGCGTGGATCATTTCCCATACGCTTGTTTTAGTGTCGCAGGTGCAGACATCTTCAATTTCTATGCCGCCTACATGACCAACGCTAGGTTCGTCTTTATCTATATACCCATAAACATCTAGGTATGTGTTACCGCAGTACATCGAAAATAAATAGTTATTACTCATTTATTTCCCCTTTAAATGTTTTTTTACTTCTTTGATGTCGCTTTTAGATAAAGCCAAGCCTGCTTTGTATCTTAAGCACATTTCTTTAATTCTAGCTGTTGTATCGCGGTTAGGCCATTCTGCATCACCAAATGCCCTAGCCCTTTCTTCAACAGTCAATTCAAAAGGCAAACCTAATTCTTTGCTTGCTTTTAAATCTGCTAGAAGTTGGTCGTTTGTTCTCATTTAATGCTCCTTTTCTATTTCACTCGCCAATCGAGTAACACCAGTTTAGTTAAGTTAGCTTAACCCTGTCAACATATTTATCTAAGGAAAACCCTTAGTTGTAAAAAAGATACAGGGCAGTATTTGGCAGTTACTAGCTGTTAGGTGGAAAGCCGCAAAAACCCTAACTTACTGCATCCTACTATGGCGGCTTAACGCCCTAAAAATAGGCGGTTTGCAAACCTTTAACTGGCTGAAAATGCACAGACCTTAAATAAGTTGGGGTACTCCTTTCGTTTCCCCCGTTCCCGTGAAGGAATTAAAGATTGTTTTTTACCTGATAAAAGCGTAATAAGTGTTGAAAGCACTCCCAGCCCTTTTGAAGCTGGGGTTCTTCTACTTCTACTAATTTTACTTGGTTAGTTGTGCCGTTGACAAATACGATGGCACACCGAGCGTTGGGCAAGTTTAGCCCTTCACGATATGCCGCTAACTGTAGTTCATGCTCAAACCATACATCAATTTTATCAAGATCGGTAGTCTTAGTCTTAAAATCTACTATGAACCCCGTACCTTGACCGTTGATTGGTTTAGCCATAAGGTCGCACTTTCCCCCAAAGCCCAAGGGGTGACCAAATGAGCGTTCACTTAGCCACGGCTGGCTTCCAAACGCACCTTTAAGCGTACTATCAATTGCATCAAGGTAAGCTGGTTTTTCAGGCATATACACTTGCTCAAAGTAACCTTCAATGATGTTATGAATAGCCGTACCGCGCTCTGCCGCTTCCCTACCAGTAGCCTTACTATCCTTCATTACCCTAGATAGCCAAACCCCTTCTTCTTCCCCTTCTAGGCGAGGTAATGTAAGCGCGGCAAGGATAGCTTGTTCTTGCATCCATCGGAGCAATCCTTCACCTTTGCTGGCAACACCGATGATTGTAGTAACTGAGGGCAGTAAACCGAGTTTTCGTGCATCAGATACATTTGTTGCCCGTTCCTTGCCCGTAGACGATCCAATGACTGTATAGGCTGGACTGCCGTCTTTAGTATAGAAGTGACCACTTTTTTCTTCCTTTTCTTTAACTATCATTTTTTTCCCCAAAAATACAAATCTTGACTGTCAGAATTAACAGCAAAGCCAAAATGCTTAAAAATGTTGTGGAAGTCAAAATTGTCCACAAAATCATGTATTGCTAAGTTTCTGTAATAGTCGTTTGTAAACGGTGATACATCTGCATTAGTGTCTGAAGTGCCGTGCTTGGGTCTGCCAGTAGTAGCACAAGTCATTACTACCAAGTCTTTAGACAGTTCGCACATCTTTTGAAAAGTTTTATCCCAATGCACATCGTGTTCTAAACATTCACAAGAAATGACGGTATCAAAAGACAGGTTAGGAAAAGTTAATTCATGCCCCTTGCAAACAAGGTCTACATCCCTACCTTCTCCAATGTCTACCCCTAAATAGTCGCATCCTGTAAAAAACTCCCTTACAGACCCGTTAATGTTTAATGACCCTATTTCTAGGACTTTTTTGTTGGCAAAGCTGTCAGGGAAAAAACCCCTAACAGATTGCACAAAGAACATTTGATTAGGATGGCTCATCAGAACGGAATATCGTCAAGGTTGGTATTTTCAATCTTAGGGGCATCAGCTTCACGCTGTTTCTGCCCACGCCATTCGCTTGATTCGGTAATCTTCTCCTTGTAATACTTTGGCAGGGCATCGTATTTAACTTGGTCAAATTCAGCCAACCAAAAATGCAGGGTAGGGTTGACACCTTCAGGCTGGGCGTTACGCAAGGCAGACGGTACGGGGCTAATACCGCTAATGTTGGCGTACTTGCCATCTTCTGAATGGGTAATGTTGACCATGCAGAACTTACCTAATAAATTACGCAAGTCAAAGTTCTTGCGATCTTCTGCGGTCATCTTTTTGTTAGACCATGCTTCTAGATCTTGACGCAATCTAGCTTGGTCACCAAGGCTGACGGTATAACGCTTAGACACAATCAATGGCTTTTTATCGTCAGTTTGTAATGGCTGGTCGCTATCGTCATTACCATGCAATTCCCAAGTAAGCACTACTTTGTGCATAATTTTGGTTTCTCCAGCCCATTCGGTAGCTTGATGCCCTAGGTCAATGACCGAGTACAACCGAGCCATGTGTAACCCTGCTGGGGCTATTTTAAATTCTTTACTGTTATCGCTAATAATCATTGCTTGCTCCTAAAAATGTTGAAATAGTCATTAAAGACTGCTTGTAATACAGGGTTTTTTCTTACTGGGGATGGCAGGCCACACGCATAGCGTAGGTCACCTATCTCATCTGCTGTAATAAATACCCCATCCTCGAGGTCTTTAAAGATGCGTTCCAAATGTTGTTGGAAGCTGTAAAAGTCTTGATCTTGCTCACTCATAAGAGTTTCTCCTAATTAACACGGCATATACCGTATTTAGATATTAAGCTAACTTAAAACATAAAGCAATACTTTATTTGCAAATAGTTGTAAAAATGTTAAGATAGCTTATGGATAAAATTACCGCAACAGCAATGATTCGTCTTTTAGGTGGGCCAACAAGGGTATCAAAATTGGTCAATGTGTCAGTACCAGCCGTATCTATGTGGCAAAACGGGGACATTCCTTACGATAAGCTGGTGATTCTAGCCGCCACCCTAGAAAAAGAATCACATGGGCTAATTACCCGTAAAAACTTGTTTCCTAAGAATTACAAGCTAATTTGGCCTGAACTTGAATAACATTACCCTTTGCTGTATTGATTCGGTACAGCCTGACAAGGCTAAAAAGGCAATGGACAGGTGCAAGGAATACTTTAATTTTGGCGGTGAAATCTTTATAACTGACCCCCAAATCAATAGCCGCCAAGCGTACAGCAAATTTATCCTTCAGGAACTGCATAAACACATCTACACGGACTTTGTTTTGATTGTGCAATGGGATGGGTACATTATTAATCCTGACGCTTGGAACGATCAATTTTTAGAATATGACTACATTGGGGCGGTATGGCCTTGGCATCCAATGGGTAGACAAGTGGGCAATGGTGGCTTTAGCCTACGCTCAAAAGTGCTTTGCCAGCTAACAGCCAGCCCTAACTTTGTTTATTCTGATGACAATGAAGATGACCAAATTTGCCATTTAAACAGGGTGTATCTAGAAAATCAAGGTATTAAGTTTGCCCCTGTAGAAATAGCCCGTTATTTTAGTTTTGAGCGTGAACTGTCTAATATCAAAACATTCGGTTTTCACGGGGATTTTAATTTTGAAAGACTTGGGTTATACTAATCAACATTGAGGACTGAAACACTCGATAAGATAGGGTTTTAGAAGTGACTTTGTGGGTTTAGGAAATAAGATAAGAGGTATTTCTTAAGCCGTTTCAGCATAAAGCCACTTTTAAAGCCCTTTTTTATTGTTCATTCCCATTCGTACTCCAAGCGTTATTAAGCACCTAAATGGGTGGCGTGGAATAGAACATGGGCTGGTTTACACCTGACAGCAAGCCCCGTAGCGTTGAGTGGCGACTACACAAGATACAAGGACAATGGTGATAGACAACCTTGTAATCGAATGAACACTACCTTTGGGAGCATTAGTTCGGGACACATCCTGAATGGATGAAGGCTTATCACCTTTGGGTAACCTATGGCAAAAAAGCAACACATTAGGGAAAACACCTATAAATAAATAGACATCATTAAGTTTACTTAACATATACTTTCAACATGATTGAAAATTTGATATTAATTTTTTCTGTTGGAATCTTTGCCATATTAGGCGTGGCAATGCTCTTTATGGCTTTAATCTTTTATTGGGTGAAATAATGACTTGGAACTTACGCTTGGTAAACATGAGTAATTCATACGAGGATTACTTTGAAATTCGTGAAGTGTATTACGACAACATGGGAAAGCCGATTGGACACAGCAATGCGGCTATTGGTGGCGAGGACAGGCTAGAAGTAGACCGTTACATAGAACTAGCTAAACTTGCTTTGGATAAACCTATTTTAAAGTTTGCAGACAATGAAAATACAAGTAAAGATCATTAAAGAAAACGCTGATGGCTCTGCCAATGCTGAAGTTGATTTTGACAAAGAAGGACTTGAGTGCCTTGTTCAGCACGGACTTATCAGTCTTATTACCCAAGGACTTGATGTTCACAAAGTTAAACCCGAAGGTGATGAAGCACTTATTCAACGAGCAAAAGACATCATCAAAGATTTTATTGAAAAAGACAAAAAACTGATTGAAGCGGCAACTTTGTAGAGATAGACAAATGACCTTTGCCGTGTTCTATGCCCTGTATCCCCGTAAAATGGCTCGTAAAGACGCTGAAAAGGCTTGGCGGTCTATGACTACCGATGAGCAGGAAAAAGCCTTAGAAGCCCTGCCACAGCATCTTAAATATTGGAAGATTAAGGAAACCGCCAAAGACTTTATTCCATACCCTGCCAGTTGGTTACGGGCTGGGCGTTATGATGACGAACTGGATATTGAACCTTTAAAGAAACCTGAGTTGCCTTGGTATTCCAGCGAAGAACTTACTGCTAAAAAAGCCCAAGAAGTTAATTGCCCTGCTTACGCTGGTGAGGGTTGGCAACAATGGCGAGCACGGATTAGTCAGAAGATAAAGCAACTTGAAGAACAAACCTGACCCATTTGCAGGAATGATCCACGGGATCATACACAGACCTAAAGCAGTAAAACAAATGTATCTTGTAGATTGGTATATCGGTGTAGCAAAGAAGCGTGGCTGGGATGCGGTGGTTAAGTTAATACAACAATACCCCGAAACCGAAGCGGAAATAAAAATGTTAATTAAAAAGAGATTAGGAAAATGAGAGAGATAGACCCCAATAAGTGTATAGACTTTATTCTTGAAAACGCAGGTAAGTACGCACAAGCTAAAGGTGAATTAGCCCAGCTAGAAACTTTTAAAAGTTCATTAAAATCTATTATGATGAAGAAGTCAGGTGAGCAAGCTATTGGAGCACAAGAGCGTGAAGCCTACGCCAGCCAAGAATACCAAGACCTATGCAACTCTATTGGTACGGCTACAGAAAACGCTGAAAAGCTAAAGTGGGAACTTGAAGCCGCCCGACTAAGACACGCTACATGGCAAACCCTTGAAGTATCTAACCGTACACAAGATCGGATATTAAAATGACACCATTAAAATTAACCGAAGAATTTTTAATTCTTAAATTATTTTGCAAAATGTATGAGGATGCTTTAAACCGTAAGGACTACACACAAATGCTGGAATTAAGCGTTGACATTGCAGAATCAGGCGAAAAGCTGGAACAAATGACCGTGGATCATATCAATGGCCACCAAAAATGAGAAAGAAAAGTACAGAAAAATCGCTGAATTGGGATGCTCATTATGTAGGCATCAAGGCAACGAGGGAACTCCAGCAGAATTGCATCACATTAGACGAGGTAATATCCCTCGCTCTCAAGCACCCGTCATTCCGCTCTGCCCCTATCACCATCGCGGATCAAATACCAGTATTCACGGCATGGGTAGAAAACGCTTTGAAAGGGAGTACGCTATCTCGGAAGAACAGTTGTTGGAGAAAACGGAAAGCCTTTTAAATGAGTAGCTGGTTAATCATTGTTACTGGTCTGATTTACGCTTACATAGGGTTAGAACAAGTCTTTAAAGGCAATGTACCTATGGGCGTGACTTATATGTCTTACGCAACCGCCAACATTGGTTTGTATTACATGGCTAAGTAATGTGTAACATATTGCACAATATGCAAGTTGATATGTACACTTTTCTTAGTTTTTTATACATATAGATATTAATATGTATACGCAATCAATATATACAAAATATATATTTTAAAGTTCTAGCGGATCAAACCCTAGTTCGCTGGCTACCATTTTGCAACGGGTTCTAAACGGTTTTCCATGTTGCATCCACTTTTCACCTTTTTGCTTGTGAAAACTCATGTGTACACACTCATGGGCAAGGGTGGTTAAAACGGTGTAGAAGTGGCTACAACGCCCCGATGAGATAGTAATGGTATGACTGTAATCCTCGCCCGTATCTAGCAGGTATGTACCCATTACTTCAGGATCAGCCGTAACAACAAACTCTATTTCTTCAGGCAATGGCATAGGCCATTTAGTAAACGGATAACAGCAATACAGGCTTGCATACAGGTTTTTTAATACTTCAGGATTTAATCTCATATAGTTCACCCCTAAAGAACACAAGCCCCTCATCTTCATTAATAACCTGTACTAATTCAGGTGGCATTAAATGACCGTTGACATAGGTAAGAACTGCAAATCCTGCTCTCCAGTTGACGCTTGAATCTTCATGGTATAGGAACTGTTCATCCTTAACTGCCGCCATCATTCCAGTATCAACACCGTACAGGTCACCAGTATAGTTAGTCCACGGGGTTACTTTAAGGGAATGTAGATGCCCCGTAACCATTGATTTGCCACCTTTAAGGACATTGTTGTATACCGCATGAATACCATTATGCCAACGGTGCTTGACCATCGTATTGTTATTAATCATTACAGACCAGCTATACGACCAGCCGTATAAGTGATCTGCTAGGCACATACCCTTAACGCCTTCATACTGGGGTAAGACATTGGACAACTTGCCATCAAAGCGTAAATCGTGATTACCTATGGTGCGGTGCAATATACAACCAGCAGGGCGTACAGCTTCAATATCACCTAACCTTGCTTGGACTTCTTCTAATTCTTGCTGGACTGTAGGGTGGTCTTGATAACCTATCCTGTTGTGCTGGCTTATTACCGCAAAATCAAACAAATCCCCATTGAGGATGACCATGTTCGGCTTTAATTGTTTCGTAAAATATACAAAAGCACGGTGGGCAGTAGATATATATTTAGGGTTGTAATGGCAATCTGACCCCACCATAACCACGCCATTTTTTAATTCGTATTCACAGCGTATTTTATTTTCGGGGATAGTAAATCTTGGAATACCCCGATTATTATTAGATTCAAGCACAATATCGTGTTTTTTTTCTATGTTTTTTCTTCTTAACATTACACTTCTAGGATCAATACCTAATATCCTAGCTACTGTTGTAGGAGATCGATGTTCTTTATACAATGCGATAAACTCTTGCTCACTACACGCTGGCTTGGTCATACCACACCTTTATAATGGTAAAGTTAGCTAATACTAATCTATTTTAATTGAAAATCAATGACATACGCACGAATTGATACAAACCACAAAGAGATAGTCAAAGCATTACGAGAAGCTGGTGCTACTGTGGTGTCACTTGCCGAAATGAAGCACGGCTGTCCTGATTTACTTGTGGGCTACGCTGGCGAAACATTGCTTATGGAAATCAAGCGAGATTCAAAAGCCAAGTTCACCTCTGACCAATTAGACTTTATGGGCAAGTGGAAAGGTGGTGCAATTAGCCGTGTAGATAGCGTAGATGCCGCAATTAGAGCACTAGGTATTACTAGAAAAGTGTTATAAAATAGATTAAAAGGAGCGTTTTATGGAAAAGTCAATGGCATTATTCCTAGCAACATTGCTACATTCGGGGACTAATACCCATTTTTTCCATTGGGCTACCAAGTCTTACGCCAAGCACAAGGCATTAGGACACTTTTACGAGAATATTATTGGTCTTACCGATACATTGGCAGAAACCTACTTTGGTGTTTACGGTCAGATTACTGAATTCCCTGCTACCTACCACCAGCCAAAAGAACCGTTGGCATACCTGCAATCCTTACAACGGTTTGTAAAAGAAGCACGGTCAGACCTGCCACAAGATCCTGAAATCTGCCAGCTTATTGACAATATCGCCCAAGAGATCGATACAACCATCTACCTACTTAAATTTAAGGCTTAATCATGCCATTAGACAAATCAGGATCAGCCGAATCTGTCGGCAAGAATATTAAAGCAGAAGTCAAAGCTGGTAAGCCTAAAAAACAGGCACTTGCTATTGCCCTCAATGTTGAGCGTGAAAACGCCAAAGGTGCTCGCAAAGCCAAGTTAGAAGAAGCCTACGGTAAGTACATTGAAGAAAAATGAGCCGTCAAGATGACATTCGTGCCGCAGTAGAAAAGCACGATAAGCCGATAGCTAAGACCACTAAGGGTAAGGGTCGGCATTATCAGTCAGTAGAAGAAGGTGCAGGAATGACCGAAGCTGGTCGTAAAGCGTACAACGCAAAGAATGATAGTAATTTAAAAGCACCCCAATCTAGTGGGCCAAGACACGATAGTTTCTGTGCAAGGTCAGCAGGATGGAATGGGGAAAGAGGAAAAGCGGCTAGAGCGAGGTGGCATTGTGGCTAATAAGGGTTTGTACTATAACATTCATCAAAAGCAGGAACGGATCGCAAACGGTTCGGGTGAAAAAATGAACAAGGTTGGTAGCAAAAATGCCCCAACTGCCAAAGATTTTAAAGAATCTGCCAAAACTGCCAAGCCTACACGCAGAGAAACAATTGCTTTAAAGATGAAGGATATGTAATGGAACACATGAGCCGCAAGTACAAGAAAGAAGATGCCCTGTTACGCAAAGAGCATACATCTACACTAGAGAAGCAACAAGCTGACCGCATTGCCCGTAGAAAGCTAATTGCCAATAAACTCAAAGACTTGGATAAAGAAGTTAAGTAATGGCTACGCTGGCAGAAATGTTACGGCAAACTGGTTACGCTAAAGACGGTCAGTTACAAGCCCCTGCCCCCACACAACCTAATCTGTCAACAATGGCAGGTGATTACTTTAAACAGTTACCAGCAAAAACGGCTCAAAACGCTATTGACATGAATTACATGGTGCAAAACGCCATGCCGTACAACCCACAAACAGGTAAGTTTGATACAGGGCCAACCTTTTCAGAGTTTGCCAACTTTGTACCTAATTTGATGGGTACTACTAACGCTGTAAAAACTGCAAAAGCATTACTTTCTGCTGAAAAACAAGCCACATTGCCAATAGCAGAGGGTGGATTAGGTTTAACTAAAGGCAACACACCAGCAGAACGAGCGGCCGCACAAGGTTACATTGATTATTACCACGGTACTGAACGCCTTGATAGGTTGCTTGAAGGTAAAACATTAAACCCTAAACGGGCTACTTCAGGGCCTATGCCATTTGGAACGGACAATCCTAATGTTGCTTCAAATTATTCTATTGGCAAGCAAGACACTAGCCGTGTAGCTAATGATGTGGGAGATTTTGCTAACTATTTTCAAGTTTCGCCTAAAGACTTAGGTTACACACGGCAGAAAACGCCTTATACCGTAGAACAAACTTGGTATCATTTAGACCCAGAAAAGAAAGCTGAAATACTAGATAAAGCTAGACGCATTGGATATGAAGTTCCTGATGAAGCTACTGGTAAATTTGTAGTCCATGAATCTGCTGAAAACGCCCCATTTAGCCAACAACATTTTGATTACACTTTGCAACGGGAAGCTAAAGGCAATCCTTTAACAGCTTTACGCCAGTTATACGCTGAAAGCGGAATGTTAGACGCTTATGCCCCAAAAGAATTGTCTGACATATACAAATTAGCTGGTTACCCTTATGAAATTAGCCAAGCAAATGCTCCGTGGAGTTCTGCTAAAGGGGTTATGTTGGGTAAAGCTCGAATAACTAATCCCTTGGTAACTGAAAATGCCGATGAATTAAAATCTACTGTTTTGCCAGCATTGCAAGAAGCATTTAAAAATGACCGCACTAGAACAAAAGCCTATGGTGCTGACCAATGGTCTAAAGATGTCAGATATAGCCCTAAAGAATGGGTATCTACATTAGCTAAAGACCTTGAAGAAGGTAACAATTCCTATGTATGGACATCTATTCCTGACAAAGTAACCGCTGAACTTAAAAAGCTAGGTTATAACGGCATTATTGATACAGGTGGTAAAGGTGGTTCTACGGGGCATCAAGTAGTTATTCCTTTTGATCCTGCTCAAGTTCGTTCTAAATATGCGGCATTTAATCCAGCCGATGTAAACAAACCTGATTTACTTGCTGGAGCATTAGCTGTTCCTATGGTGGATGAAGATACCCGTAAGGCAACGCTAGAGAAATTGTTTAAAAAACAGAAATAGAGTAGAATTAACTTATCTTAATCAACCACTTGGATAAGGTATGGATTCTAAAGTAGAACAAACTAGAAAAAAGACAGGCGGTCGCTCTGTAGGTACTCCTAATAAGTCCACAGCAATGGCTAGGGAAGCGATAGCACAGTTCGTAGAGGGTAACGCCTACAAGATGCAAGAATGGCTAGAACAGGTCGCTGTTGGCGTTAAAAACGATGACGATAAATTTATAGTATTACCTAATCCTGAAAAGGCTTTTGGTATGTTGCAGAGCGTCATGGAATATCACTTGCCTAAATTAGCCCGTACTGAACACTCAGGTGATGAAGATCAACCTGTCAAGATCATTCACGAACACAAGTTCTTAGATTGAAAGAATTAGTTAAGAGGTACGAATACCCTTACAAGGCAAGGGATGCGTTCCTAGACTTTCATAGACGAGATCAACGCTGGGCAGTTTTAGTATGTCATAGGAGAGCAGGGAAAACGGTTGCTACTATATGCGACACGATCCGCAGGGCAGTCATGGAAAAGAAACCTGACGGCAGATACGCTTACATTGCACCGTACTACGCACAGGCTAAGAACATTGCTTGGGACTATCTACTAAAGTTTGCAGAGCCAGCCATAGTTAAAGCCAATCAATCTGAATTATGGGTAGAGTTAGTCAATGGCTCAAAGATACGCTTATTTGGTGCTGACAACCCTGACGCATTACGGGGTTTATACCTAGATGGGGTAGTTCTTGATGAGTATGCAGACATGAAGCCTAGATTATGGGGTGAGATTGTTAGACCTTTACTTACAGACCGTCAAGGTTGGGCTACCTTTATTGGTACGCCAAAGGGACACAATGCGTTCTATGACATATACAACGAAGCCCAAAAGAACGACAACTGGTATGTTAAAACATTAAAAGCAGATAAATCAGGGTTACTACCAATAGCTGAATTGGAAGATGCTCAAGCAACCATGTCTACCAACCAGTACGAGCAGGAATTCTTATGCTCATTTGAAGCCGCTATCCTTGGGGCGTATTACGGTCAGGAAATGCGTAGGATCACCGATCTTGATCGTATTACTACGGTTGACTATGACCCGATGTTTCCCTGCCATACCGTTTGGGATCTTGGTTTCAATGACAGTACGGCTATTTGGTGGTTTCAGGTGGTATACGGTGAGATACGGGTATTGGATCACCACTCTAGCAATGGTCAATCCATACCGTTTTACACTATGTTGCTAGACCAAAAAGAAAATGAATTTGGGTACAAATATGGCTTTCATTACCTGCCGCATGACGCTAGAGCCAAAACACTAGCTAGTGGTGGTAAGAGCATAATTGAGCAAATTTCTGCAAAAATTGACATAAAACATCTAAAAATTGTTCCAAACCTGTCAATTCAGGATGGAATACAAGCAACACGACTTGCATTAACTCGCACTTGGTTTGATAATAGATGTGAAGAAGGTATCGAATGTTTAAGACAATATCAAAGGGAGTGGGATGATGATAAAAAATGTTTTAGAGATCGCCCGAAACACGATTTCACCAGTCATTCAGCAGACGCTATGCGGTATCTCAGCATTGTATGGAAGGATGAGGACAGCCCTATCCTCAAAGATACAAGGATTAAAGGACTTCATGTCGGTCAAACAGAAGTAACTCTGCAAGAATTATGGAATCAAACCCCCAAAGTAATTAACAGGAGAATTTAAATGACAACAGCAGCCGCAACCTACGCACTACCCTACGAACACGTACCAGCTTCACAAACAGCCCAAGTATTAGGCACAACTGGCGCAATTGGCGATTATTTACACCGTTTAGTTATTACAGTATCCGCTACAGCTACTTCTACTGTAAGCCTGTTAGACAATACAACAGCCCATGTATTAGTAGCCGCCAATACTGCAATCGGTGTTTATTCCATTGAAATGAACACTTTTTCTAAAATTGGTGCTTGGAAAGTAACAACGGGTGCTGGTGCAGAAGTAGTAGCAATGGGTAACTTTACTTAGGAATAAAGATGGAACACACATACACCGATTGGTACAACTGCATCGCCCAGTATGAGCGTACATTTAAGGAATGGGAAGGGCGAGCCGATAAGATTGTTAAGCGTTATCGTGATGACCAACGCAGTCGCAACAATCCTAACGCCAAGTTCAATATCCTTTGGTCTAATGTCCAAACCATTACCCCTGCTGTATTTGCAAGGTTGCCAAGACCTGATGTAAGCCGCAGATTTAGGGACAATGACCCAATTGGTCGTGTAGCGTCAATGATGTTAGAACGAGCATTAGAGTACGAGATTGAGCATTATGGTGACTACGCTAGTGCCATGAAACAGTCAGTTCAAGATCGTTTACTTGGTGGGCGTGGTACAGCTTGGGTTCGTTATGAACCGCATATTGTCGGTGAAGAAGGCGGTGAAGCTGACGGTGCTCCCGAAGATGGCTTTCAGGTTACAGAAGATATTGACGAAGCAGAAACCGAAGGTGGCATACATAAAGAAGATCAAGAACGCATTGAGTACGAGTGTGCTCCTGTAGATTATGTACATTGGCGTGATTTTGGTTTAACCGTTGCCCGTACATGGGAAGAAGTAACAGCAGTATGGCGTAAGGTTTACATGGGTAGACCTGCCCTAGTTGAACGCTTTGGTGAAGAATTAGGCGGTAAGATTCCGCTAGATACCAAGCCTGAAACTTCTAAGACATTTAACGAAAAGATGGGCGAAGGTTCATCTGAAGCCGTTGTTTATGAGATTTGGGATAAAACAAGCGGTGAAGTGATTTGGCTCAATAAGTCATTGGGTAAGATCCTTGATACCCGTGCTGATCCGCTAAAACTTGAAAACTTTTGGCCTTGCCCAAAGCCGATGTTTTCAACTTTGACAACAGACAGCTTAATTCCTGTACCTGACTTTGTTCTGTACCAAGACCAAGCAAGACAGCTAGACACGCTTGCAGATCGTATTGATGGATTCATCCAAGCCTTGAAAGTTAGGGGCGTATATGACGCTTCTGAACCATCCCTTGCCCGTTTGTTTACAGAGGGCGAGAACAACTCCTTGCTACCAGTTAAGAATTACGGTGCATTTAGCGAAAAAGGTGGACTTGTAGGGGCTATTAACCTTGTAGACATCAAGCCAATTGCCGAAGGTTTGAACATGGCTTATCAAGCTATGGAACAGGTTAAAGGTCAGATCTACGAGATCATGGGTATTGCTGATATTCAGCGTGGTCAGACAGACCCTAACGAAACTCTTGGTGCTCAGATTATTAAGTCAAACAACGCTTCAGGGCGTTTAAAGACAATGCAACACGATGTAGTGAACTTTGCTACCGCCCTATTGCAGATCAAAGCACAGATTATTTGCCAGCACTTTACTGACGATACTATCGTTAAGATTAGCGGTGCAATGCAATTATCCCAGCAAGATCAACAACTTATACCGCAAGCCCTTGCACTTTTAAAGAACGAACCAGCTAAGAACTTCCGTATCGAAGTGACTACTGATTCCATGATTTATCAGGATGAGCAACAGGAAAAGCAAGATCGCATGGAGTTCTTACAGGCTATGGGTGGATTCTTACAACAAGCTATTCCTGCCGCACAAGCTACACCTGAACTTACTCCTATGCTGATTGAAATGCTCAAGTTTGGCGTAACAGCGTTTAAAGCTGGTAAAGGTTTAGAAGGTTTGATAGACGAAACTGCCGATAAGTTCCGTCAACAAGCCGCCCAAGCTGAAGGTCAGCCAAAGCCGCCATCACCTGAAATGCAGAAGATGCAATTAGAAATGCAGATGGATCAGGCTAAGATGCAAGCCCAATCACAGGCTAAACAAGCTGAAATGCAAGCACAGATGCAGATGGAACAACAAAAGATGCAGATGCAGATGGAACTTGAAAAGGCTAAACAAGAGTATCAAGCCCAAGAGAACCAGCTTAAATTCCAACTAGAAGAACAACGCAATATGATGGATCGGGAAATGGAAGTTAAAGTTGCACAGATGAAGATGATGACCGAGCGTAATACTCAAGTCTTATTGGCACACATCAATAACGGGGCAAAGATTGAAGTTGCAAGGATTGGCTCAGATGATTCAGACGGTGCTATGGCCTACGCTAACGAGCAGGATATGGCACAAGCTATGCAAAACCCAATGGAAACCGTTGCCAATGCAATTAACAACAACAGTAACCAAATGGCTATGATGCTTGGCGAAATGATGAATAAGCTAAACCAACCCAAAACAGTAATTAGGGGTCAAGACGGTAAAATTGTAGGTGTTCAATGACCATATTAGTCAAGCACAGTAAAGTTAGCACCATTCCTGATGATGCGGATACCAGTTTAGTTCGCCCATCAGATTGGAACGCTGACCATACCCTAGTTGGTTTAGGGACAATGGCAGAGCAAAATGCCAACGCAGTAGCTATTACTGGTGGTACTGCAACGCTTGCTTCATTAGACATTATTACTAGCGGAACTGATGCAGAAATAGCCCCAAACACAGGCATTACTGGGTGGGATTACTCAGGTTTAAGTAAATCTGTTGCTGGAGAAGAATCTGCTGCTACTGGGATATTTCTTAGCCCTGATGGCTTGAATATGTATGTCAATGGCTCTACTGGTGACGATGTAAACCAATATACGCTATCAACTGCATGGAATGTATCAACAGCTACTTATGTCAGAGTATTTTCTACTTCAGCACAAGATGCTGGACCAGCAGATATTTTCTTTAAACCTGATGGTTTATCGATGTATATTATGGGTGGCTCTAACGATACTGTTTATCAATACACATTATCTTCTGCTTGGGACATATCTACAGCATCTTACGCATCTAAATCGTTTAGCGTAACCTCGCAAGAAGGAACACCAACTGGTTTATGGTTTAAGCCTGACGGCACAGTAATGTATGTTATTGGAACATCTGCTGATACTGTATTTCAATATAATTTAGCAACACCTTGGGATGTATCTACGGCATCCTACGCAAGTATTTCTTTTGTTGTTTCTCAAGAAGCAAATCCAACGCAAGTAAATTTAAGTGCTGATGGTTTAAAAATGTGGATTACTGGTCAAACTGGTGATGATATTAATGAATACAATTTAGGAACTGCATGGAATGTCAGCACCGCAACTTTTGTAAATAACTTTTATGTTGGCTTTCAAGATATTGCCCCATCAGGTTTATTTATTGATTCTACTGCTGACAATCGTGTTTATGTAGTTGGCCCAACTAATGATGCAATTTATCAATACAACACAGCAACTAACTCTATAAGTGCAGTAACCGATGTATTTAATACAACTAGCAACGCTAGAGTACAAGGTAACTTGGCAGTACAGGGTAGTGCAAATATAGATGTTGCTTTAAGTGTTCAAGGAAATATTAATGCTGGAAACTTGACAGTTGGAACAACGACTGTTAGCGGAACGCTGACAAGTTCTAGTACAACAACTCTTGCTACTTCAACTGGAGCGCAAACAGTATCATTAGGTGCTGGAGCAACAACTTCAGGTAGCCTTAAAACTTTAAACATTGGTACAACTGGTGTATCAGGTTCTACTACTGCTATTAACATTGGTTCTGCGGTATCAGGAGCAACTAGCACAACTACTTTAAGTGGTTTAGTAGTTGATAGTATTACTGCGGCAGTAAGTGCGGCTGGTGCAACACAAGCAACGGCTACTGGATTAGTTTCTAATATCAATAATGTGACAGTTGTAGCGGTTGGTGCGGCTGGAGTAAGACTACCAACTGCGGTAGCGGGTATGCGTATCCTAATAAGAAACTCAGATAGTGCTGATGTGTTAAGCATTTATCCAGCCACAGGCGGTCAAATCAATGCTTTAGGAACTAATACTGCATCTACATTGGTTGCTGGATTAACAACTGAGTTAGTTGCTACTACTGCTACTCAATGGTACACATTCTAAAATAATGTTTCAAACTGCGTTTCAACCTAATGCGTTTCAAAATAACGCATTTCAGATCAATGTTGAACCCGCAGGTGGGGATGATGGTGGGCATTGGACACCTGAAGAACTGCGTAGGGTTCAAAAGCTACAGCAGAAGATCGCTGATCGCCAACGCAGGTTAGAGCAGGCTACCAAAGATGCTAACGCTTCTCGCAAACAAGCATTTAAGGACTTAATTGATCCTGTTGCAAAAGTTAAGCAATCTAAAGTACAATCAAAACAAGAGGTTAAAGCTGATATACCGTCAGTCGATACACAAGAATTACAGCGGTCTATAAGCTACCTTGAAAGACAACGGGAAAACATCCTTGCGGCAGTAGCTTACAGAAACCAACAAAGGCTCATACAAGAGCAGTTGATATATATGGAAGCCAAACGCCTAGAGGAACTAGACGATGAGGTTGCACTATTACTACTTCTACATTAAACGCTGACAGTCAATACAAATTAGCTTACGAACACCTACACGCTGGCAGGTATGAAGCTGGCTTTAGGGGATTTGAATACCGTTGGCATCCTGACATTATTGCCAAACAAGCCGTTCCCTACGCACCTGCTTTAAAAATGCCTATATGGAGAGGTGAACCATTATTAGGGAAAACCATAACAGTACAGATGGAACAAGGCTTTGGTGACATTATTATGTTTGCCCGATTTCTACCAGCTTTAAAGGCTTTAGGGGCATCTAGGGTTGTTGTTTTGCAAGAAAGCACCCTTCATCACTTGTTAGGTCAAATCCACGCTGTAGATGTATTTAGCAACGATTTAGGAAACGGTACTGCACAAGAATCTGATTATTGGATTGGCTCAATGTCGCTACCGTATTACATTTCGTTACAGCATCCCATCGTAAAGTCAATGTTTCCTGTAACACGCAAGAAAATTGTAGGATCAGAAGGCTATTTACACGCCATTCCTAGCAATATTCCACCTAAAATCGGGGTAAATTGGGAAGCATCTAAGCAAACTTTGTACTACATTAAGTCTATTGCCCATGAACACATGGCAGAATTGGTCGGGGATGACGCATATTCGCTAAATCCTAATTCTGATGGGCTATTTCACCCACTTCCTGATGATGGTTGGAAGAAAAACTGGGTACAAACCGCATCCCACATGAAGGCAATGAAGGGAATTGTTACTGTAGATACGGGAACTGCACATTTGGCGGGTGCTTTGGGTGTTAAATGTGTAGTTTTGCTTCCTAAAGAGGAATTTGTATGCTGGCGGTGGAAAAATGCCCGTTGGTACGACAGTATTTGCCTACTTAGACCAAATGAATATGACCAATTACCTGACATCATAAGGAGAATGTAATGGCTTTAGTCAAAGTCACAGTTAAATGCCCACATTGCAAGGTTGACCATGAAGAATATGATGCAACGCAATATGATGACAAAGAAAAGTACCTTGCTTATTGGAATATTCCGTTTGAAAGCCCTGAAGCTGAAGAAGCGTGGCAAGCTAAGTTAAACATGACCCCAAAAGAAGCCCCGATGGTTATGCCTGATATTGAAGGCCATATAAGCATGGCTGATGGTAGTTGGGTTTCTAGCCGTTCAAAACATAGGGAAAACCTTAAACGCAACAATTGTATTGAATTAGGTAATGATGTGCCAACCCAGCAAAAAGTGCATGAATTTTCAAGAAAAGAACAGCAAGAACGCAAACGGCAAATAGCTGAGATTGCATACTCCAAACTTAACTACAGATAGGATTAACTATGTCAGAAGATCGCAGAGAAGCACTAGAAGCCGCATTAGATCAAGCCGAAGAAGGCACTTTAGAAGCCCCTGTAGAAAAGGAGATAGAAGTAAATGACGATCCAATCCAAACCGAAAACACCAGCGAAGAAGGTAGCGAAGAAAGTAGCAACCGTGACGAAAAAGGTCGTTTCAAGGGTAAGTCCGAAGAAGCCAGTAGCACAGACGATCAAGAGCACGAACTGGTTGCAGAATCTACTGACGCTGATGAAGAAGAAATAAAACGCCCTACTACTTGGAAAAAGGAATATAGGGATGTTTGGGACAAAATGCAGGAAGGCAAGCCACTAGATAAAGCGGAATTTGCTAAGTTTGCTGAATATGCCAACCAGCGTGAAGCTGAATACAAGCGTGGCGTATCTGCCTACAAAGCGGAAGCTGACCATGCCAAGCAAATAACCGATGCTATTAACCCGTTTATTCCTGAACTTCAAAAGCATGGTATTTCACCATCTGCGTGGATCAATAATTTGGGCAGAGCACATTACACTTTAGCCAACGGATCTTACGAACAAAAGCTAAATGCCTTTAATAGACTTGCACAAGATTATGGAATACAATTAAATCAAGATGCACTTCAGATGCCTGAACAGGCGTATGTAGATCCGTATCAGCAACAGTTAATGCAACAACTTCAAGCTACCCAGCAACAAGTTCAGCAACTGTCGGCAATACGGGAGCAAGAGGAAAATGTTCGATTGAGTAATGAAATCAGTCGGGTTAGTAGTGACAAGGAGCGGTTTCCGCACTTTGAGATGGTAAGGGAAGATATGGCTCAATTACTTGAGCGAGGTTTAGCCCCAAACCTAGAAACGGCTTATGCCAAAGCGGTGCGTATGAATGACGAAGCGTACAAACTGGAACAGGAAAAACTCCTGAGATCAGCAAGTACCCAAGCGTCAAAGGCACAGCAAGTAGCTAAAGCTAAAGCAACTGCTGTTAGTCCACGATCCGTTACTCCTAGCGGTCAAGTGTCTAAATCAGATGCAAAGGATAGACGATCCTTATTATTGGCTTCTTTAGCCGATGCCGAGGGTGGTCGGGTTTAACTTAATTTAATAAAGGAAATATCATGGCATTCGCAAATAGTGCAATCACCGATATTATCGCCACTACTATTCAAAGTCGTAGCGGAGTGTTGGCTGATAACTTGACACAAAACAATGCAATTCTTCAGCGTTTAAATAGTAAAGGGAATGTACGGCCCTTCTCAGGTGGTAATGTAATCCTTAATGTTGGGGTCACTCTGAATTAAAACTCAGATGTGAGAATTCTCTCTGATTGACTTGGAACTCCCGAAGGGGACAACAAGGGGCAAGTTTAAATACAGCCTGAACGACTAAGCGAGAGAACACCTGCAAAGGTGAAGCGATAGTCTGCACTTGGATATAACTTGAAGTAAATCAAGTCCAAGAGTTTGGCAGAAATGACCAAGCATGGTTAAGTTAGTGACCATTAACAACAGGCGAGGAGATCATGTATAATGATCCAAACACTAATAATGCCAACTCTTATAGTGGCTATGAAGTATTGGATATCACCCCTGATAGCCCTATCTCAGCGGCTCAGTACAGCATTACTCAGTATGCTGATTCTGTGACAATGAGTGGTCTAGAAATGTTGCAAAACAGTTCTAAAGAAGCAATCATTGACCTGTTAGATGGTCGTATGCAAGTTTCTGAAGCCCGTTTGCTAAACCGTATCTCTACTGACATCTATGGTGACGGTACTGGTAACGGTGGTAAGAACATTACAGGTTTGGCGGCCGCAGTTCCAGTTTCTAATACAACTGGCACATACGGTGGAATTAACCGTGCTAACTGGGCGTTTTGGCAAAACCAATCGTCTACTGGTGCTGATTCTGCCGCTTTAATTGCCGCCGCAATGACTTCTGCCGCTATCAAATCTGTTCGTGGTACTGATAAGGTTGACCTTATTGTTGCTGGTAACACTTTGTATCAGCGTTATGTAGGTTCTTTGCAAGCGATTCAGCGTATTGCTGGTGTAGAAGAAGGTGCGGCAGGTTTTGCTTCACTCAAGTTCTACGGTGGTGGTATGTCTGCTGATGTGGTATTAGGTGGTGGTATTGGTGCTCAAGAAACAGCTACATATATGTATCTCTTGAATACTAATTACATCTTCTTCCGTCCACACAAAGAGCGTAATTTCGTTCCTATCGGTGGAGAAAGACAGTCCATAAACCAAGACGCTAAACCTACATTGCATTAATGGTGTCTATAAACCAACTCTGATTGACTTGGAAATCCCGAAGGGGATGACAGGGCGGAAGGCGAAAGCCACCGTGAACGACTAAGTGAGATGGGCCTGAAAAGGTAAGCGATAGTCTGAACTAGGATATAACTTGTAGTTTGAAGTCCTAGAGAGCGATTCGAAGAAGTTGCTCCGCCACGAAAGTGGTCAGTAGGCGAAAGCCGAAGTAACAGAAAGATTGTGAAGTTGTATGGTTGGGCTGGAAATTTAACTTGCTCAAATTGCTCCTTACAGGGCATCTTGACAGGTACTTAATCACATCCATAGAAAAGGAAAATTATCATGGCATATACCGTTCTCCCTATCGCTGGCGTAGATTTGAATAATGTGGCTAACACAAATACAAACTCTGCTGGCACAGCAATCTCAACCTTTGGCCCACTTGGTGCTGAAACATTTGGAAATACAGGTTTCCGTTATGTTTTCGCCCAAGCAGGTGCGGCAATTGGTGCATCGACAGCAACTTGCACAATTAACGCATCAACTTTTCAAGCAACACCTTCTGCTGGTACTTACTTGTCAGGTGCTTCAATGGCATCAGGCGATTATGGCTGGTTTAGCAAGGCTTCTGTTTGATTAGCTTAAAACGCTAAAATGTAGTAAAAACGAGGGGTTACCTTAACGGGTAGCCCCTTTTTACCTTTAACAACCTAATACCTTAGGAGAATTAAAAATGGCTTTACCTTCAGATCAAAACAATGCAGATTCACGATTACAAGTACGCTTTTACAAGCGATCAGTACATCAAGAACAAGAATCAATGGATGCTGGCAGACCAATCTTTAAAGATTTTGATTTTGTCCAAATTTGCGTAGCTGGTGATTCACTAACCGAAATCGACACTTATGCCCTAGCAAGTCATAGAACCCGTTTTCCTATTCAATGGGCTAATTACATGAATAGACAAGGGGCAAACGATCAGGAAGTGGTAGGAACACCTGTAACAGAATGGCCTTTAGTATCAAAAAGCCAAGCTGAAGAACTACGAGCAATGAAGTTCCAAACCGTTGAATCTATTGCAAATGCTTCAGATCAGCAATTACAGCGTATGGGAATGGCGGCAGGAATGTCCCCTTTTGCGTTCCGTGATAAAGCAAAGGCATTTTTAAATCTAGCTACCAATGCGGCAGAAACAGATAAGCGTGAGCAAGAAATTAACGCTTTGAAAGAAGAACTTGCCAAAAAGGATCTAGAAACTGCTAAAATAAAGCAAGATACAGATGCGAAGATAGCCTTAATGCAAGAGCAAATGGCTTCTATACTTGCGGCTGTTGGTGAGAAAAAACCCCGTAAGAAAGCGGTAGCCACAGAGGAAGCCTAATATGTCATCAACAATGCTTGAGTTGGTACAACAAGTAACCAGCGAACTTAACTTAGCCGTACCAACCTATGTAGCAGGAAACACTAGCCAAGATGTGCAACAGATTCTTGCGTTAATGAACCGTGCAGGGTATGACTTGATTAAGGAACACGATTGGCAAGCATTGGAGTTGGAATATCGTTTCTATACAAATGCAATAACCACTACCTGTGATACTACGGATGGTACTTATCTATTAAATAACATTCCAAGTACCACAGGTTTGGACAGCAACTACTCTATTGTTGGTACAAATGTTCCACAAGATACCTATGTTGATACAGTTCTTACTTCAACTAGCTTAAATACCACCCAGTTATCTTCAGCAACATCCGTTGGCGGTACAGTCACATTTAGTAGGACTATTTACCCCCTACCTGCCGACTACGAAACCATTACAGATAACACGCATTGGGACAAAACTAAACATTGGCAAATGCTTGGCCCAGTTGATGCACAGCAATGGCAATGGCTTAAATCAGGATATATTTCAACAGGCCCACGGGTGCGTTGGAGAATCTTAGGCAATAAGTTTGAAATATGGCCACCATACAACACCCAAGAATATTTAGGATTTGAGTACCGTTCTAAGGGCTGGGTAAGAAGTGCGGCTGATGCTGTTAAAAACAGCTTTACAGTCGATACCGATACATCCGTACTAGATGACGCAATTATTGTATTGCTGACTAAACTTAAATACTTCCAAATTAAGTCATTTGACACTACTGCATTGCAACAAGATTACAGCCGTTACCTATCAATAGCTAAAGCTAACGATAAGGGTTCTGCTACCTTATCTTTTGCACCTGCTCCAAGTGCTGTATTGATTGGCTGGGCTAATATACCAGACACAGGTTACGGCAGTTGATTATATATGGTTCTTTGTGATACACTAACTATTCCAATGTTTAATTTAGGGATAGTTATGCCAAGAAATTATGTTAGAAAAACAACCAGCTTAACAATGTCAAAAGCATTTAGATCTTTACCTTTTTGGGATAGGGTCAATGCTCAGTTAGATATAAAAGATGACGGATGCCATATATTTACTGGAAGCAAAGATGATTGCGGATATGGAAGAATTAATAAAGATGGCAAATTAACTCGATTGCACCGTGCAATGTGGGAAAAGCATTTTGGAGAAATTCTTACAGGATTTGTCATTATGCACAAATGCGATAACCCAGCTTGCATAAACATAGACCATTTACAAGTTGGTACGCAATTAGACAATGTGCGTGATATGTGGGCTAAAAATCGTGGCGTTAGATTGTTTGGCAATACAAATTCAAAAGGAAAATCAATAAATACTGGTTCTTCTCATGGAAAATCAATATTTTTAGACGAACAAGTAAAATACATTAAACAAATGCTTTTACTAGACGGATCGTCAAAAATGACATTAAAACTTGCTTCTGAATTTGATTGTAGTAAAGCCGCCATTAGGCACATAAAAAATGGCACAAGGTGGTCGCATATTAAGGTAGAAGCATAATGCCAGTTCCTAAAAAGTTCACCGCTAAGACTACTTCTTTAGCTTCCCCTATTGGTGGGTGGAACGCTAGGGATTCGTTAGCTGAAATGCAACCGTTAGATGCGGTGCAATTAGTCAATTTCTTTCCTACTCCTACCGATGTAACCCTCAGAAAAGGGTATTCGCAAGCATCTACAGGAATCACGGGGGAAGTACAAACCCTAATGAATTACGCTGGATTTGATGGCGTAAACACGCTTTTTGCCGTAGCTAACGGGGTAATTTATAACGCATCAACTTCTGTTGCTACTGTTGCATTTACAGGATTAGCTAACAGCAAGTTTCAGCATTGCATGATTAGCACCGATGGTGGTAATTTTATTATTGCCGTAAACGGTCAAGATTCCGCTATGATTTATGACGGTACACGCTGGGCTAGGATGGCAACTACAAGTACCGCACAGACTATCTCAACTATCACACGGGGTGGTACAGGTAATCTAACCGCTACCCTAACAACTGCCGCACCGCATGGACTTGTAACAGGTAATCGGGTTGTTATTAGCGGTGCTACAGAATCAAATTACAACGGCACTTATGTTGTTACTGTAACGGGTGCTAGTGCCTTTACCTACACAATGGCTACCGCACCAGCGGCTAATGCTACGGTAGTTGGAAGTTACACCGTTTTAGGTATTACTGGCGTAAACAGCAATGTATTTGTCAATGTCAATATGTGCCAAAACAGGTTGTTTTTTGTACAAAAAGACACAATGACCTTTTGGTATCTACCCGTAGAATCTATCGGTGGTGCGGCATTAGACTTCCCACTAGGATCAATAGCCCGATCAGGCGGTTTTCTACAAGCAATGGGAACATGGACTTTA
>Ga0247723_1000308_pt1 | contig 33152 bp, 34 predicted proteins | sample MSEWelMarce5H_FC_FD_189079 | JGI IMG/M metagenome (GOLD analysis project Ga0247723, IMG submission 189079) | Subsurface sediment microbial communities from gas well in West Virginia, United States - MSEEL Well Study Marcellus 5H_FC | ecosystem: Environmental > Terrestrial > Deep subsurface >... | reverse complement strand
GGCTGGAATATTCCAGCCCTCTTTATCATTCCATCCTTCAATGCCTTTTTCTTTTAAAATATTACTATTATTCTTTAAGAACGTAACATAATCAGCAGAAAGTGATGATAAATCAGCATCTAATAGAATTAAGTTAGGTAATCTATATCCTTGGGTTGATGTACGACTATGATCTTCGATCGTCGTTCTTTTAATAAGATCAGAAATATATTCAAGTAATTCTTTAATACCTAAACAAAAAGGCATCAGTGCTGAAATCATGACCTTATCATTCTTAAAATGATTAGCAGATGCAAGTTCATTATCATTAGCATCAGGGTCATAAATCACATCGTGATATAACGCAGCAAGTCCTGCTACCAGTTCTACTTCTGTCTGACCTCTATTAAATAAATGATAACAAATTTCTTGACACATTCTAAATGTTGCCAGGGCATGAGTGTATGTATGATAGTGAGTTTTTGTGTTTTTATTCATTTCATAATTGACATTTGTCATTGCTGGAAAAATAATCACTTCCCAATATTTCGAAATTAACTCTGTGTTAATAGTAAATTTTCGATCATTTAATGTCATTACACTTCCCCTTCTGGAATTATACTTCGAATTTTCATTTCTGTATACGTCGTATCATGTACTATTAACCATTCTTTAGGAAACGCATAATTATTAAACATTGGCTTAAATTCTTTTCTAAGGATATCGACACAATGTGATTGAGAATTTGTTCTTCCGTTACTAGCTTTAACATTACCATATGCTAATATATTTGATGCTGATACAACAGATTCTGCTTTCAATATCATCCCGTAGTTTTTTACAACACGATCAAAATCCATGACCCCATCCTTTCTGATTATGGTTTCTTTACAAACATATAGTAAATTACGGTTAACGTAAAATAAAAGATAATTATTCCAAATAGGAAAGTTGAATATAGTCCTACTAAGATACTACGATAAATATCCCCATAAAACATATAGTTGGTTGTTCCGTATAGAAAACCTCCAACGACACTATATATAACAAATATGATGGCTAGTATAATAGGCTTGCTCATGGCACTAGCCATTTATTATCTCGAATGGTTAGTGCTAATACACTTGTGGATGTTTTACGGAATATGTATTGTCTTCCTAAACACCGTTCTTTAAAGAGATGTTCATCAAAGAATGGGAATGCATGATGTTCTGAAATACCACCAATCGTTCCGGTTGTTTTACCATTTGAGCGAGAACGCATAACGATGGGACTATATTTGAGGTGTGGTGCGTTGTTTAGGATCTCTCTTACATTCTTATCAGTGATCTTTTTAGATCTCCCTAAAACAAATCGCAAATAATGCCATGGGTTATTTCTACACTCATTAATGATACTTTCTAGGATATGAGACGATACGTCAGTATCGATATCTATTAAGGTATCGTCAGAGATTGATTTTTTACCTTTATTCTTCTCTTTAAGGTATAGATTACCGACAGCGATACCCATAACCCTGTCGTCATTTATAAGCCTTACTAAACTATCAGTATCGATATACATTTCACCAGGTTTTAGAGTAGAGGCTCTAGCATATGAAGTAACAGATCTAACTGTTTCAATATCAAAAAATCCTCGTTTTACCATATCTTTACGTAAATCGTCAGGGTTAGCTTCCAGTTCTGTGTAAAGGATACCTGGTATTACTTCGCGCATTCTATCCTCCTTCAATAGTTTATTAACTTGCAAGCTTTACAATAAAAGCTATTGTAGCTATAGCGATACCGGCCACCACAAAAACATCTGTTGCTGTTATACTGTCAGATTCTAAGGGGATAAAACCACCATCACCCACTTTATTGTTCGTCTGACTATCATCGTCAGTATCATTAAAATCTTTAAGCATGTATTCTTTAATAGTGTAAAGTACAGCATCGTCTTTAGATGCGTCTATTTTAAATTCTGGGTATTTTTGAATTATGGCACTAATCAAAGTATCTAATATATTAAACACTTCGTCTGGGGTAATCGTCACAGCACGATAAAGATTTAGCCAGTATGTGGGGTCAAGTCTTGGGTGATATTTCTCATATTTCATATAACCTATAGTAATTACTAATTTACTATTATGATAGATTCTAATCCAAACGTAGTTATCGTTAAAACTATTGAAAGTAAAACCAATCAATCCCAAAGGTGTTTTGAAATTAACTCTTTGTTTCTTTTGACCATACTGGGTATATGTATTCCTATTTCTATGAGCTAATTTTTGTAACGTATTCCAAAAATCTAGAGAACCTGAATCATCTATAGCTTTTATATATACTTTATCTTTATGATCTTTTAAGCGGTGATATACAAGTTCTAGTTCTTTCATGATCCAATTCCCTCCATTGGGCTAAGGTCGTGTTGATACATTAGTCGTAATTCTGGATAGTACAACACTTGCTTATCTGCGTATTTACTATAATCCCTATAATTAGGTTTTCTCCATACATACCCTAAATGTGACCATGCAGCAGGTATTACGTCAAATAGAGTTTCTATATCTATGTCAGAGTACATAGAGTGCGGTATAGGCTTTTCTAAATCGGATAATGCTACAAAGTTAATATTAGTATTTCCTATAAATTTTATTTTGATAGTAGATTCGTTAGAAGCTTCCCATTTAAATGTAATACCATCATCATGGATCTTAATATCTGGAACTATAAAACTATCATCTAGAACATGCGATGCAAAATAAAGAGCATCTTTAAAACATGCTTGTAACTCATCATTGTTTAATAAATTACTATTTTCAATTACTTTAGCTATGTATTTGTAAATAAATGATTCTGTATTTTCCTCATGAAGCATGGTCTTTCTCCTTTTCCTTAGGTAAATTGAACACTACTTAATGATCTTTCTAATTGTGTTTCATATTTCTTCTTACAGACCGAACTACTAACAACTCTATCTTCGACGATATTAGCAAGAGAGTATAGGGATGAATATATGCCGACTCTATGGAGACTCAAGGCTTGCTTATAAATAGGATCTGGGTGCATTTCTAATAGGTTAGTCCTAAGGTATTCAGACCATTCTGGTAATGCATATCTATAGAAGAACTCTTTAGCAGGATCACCGTATTCCCAAAAAGACCAATCTACTAAATATAATTTACTATCATCATCATTCCAAAGTATATTCCCAGGATGAATATCCCCATGAACAAGATAACGTTCTTTAGGCATATCTTTATTTTTTAGGTTAAGGAGTTCTTTTAGTAAAGCTATTTCTTCAGATGTCCCATTACAATAAATATAATCCGTATCCGCATCTAATCTCGTATAAGCATCAACAGGATCTACAGGTTTAACATATTTACAACGATGGAGTTTATAGAGTTCATCTAATAGGAGAGGACTATTTTCTATCGTGTTCTTAGTCTTTGGTTTACCTTCTATTTTACTATACTGGATCCATCCTGAAACATCATCCTTTGTTCTCATGTCAGATGAGATGCGAGCATCTTTAATTTCAGGACAAGATACTCCAAGTGTATTAGCTAAAATACTACCATTAACTTCCATAGAAACAATAACACGACTTAGTCTTACAAGATCAGGATTAAAATACACTATCTTTACAACATCATCTATAGATGTGGCGTGAGCATAAACACATGACCAATAGCCTGAAGCTAACGTAGGACCTGTAACAGGAGGAGTGTAATAATCATAGAGTTTTGTAAGATCCATAGTTAACCTCTATCTTTTGATAGACCCGTTGACACTTATGTAATATATATCTACATTAAAATAAAAAATAAATAAGCTAGAGAGTAGGGCATTGCCCTACTCTCTTAACCTCACTTTACAAATCGATTATCGACAGCAACTATTAGTAAAGCGGCTGCCTCAAGTATATAGATATATGCACCTGAGATCAGTGACATATTGGTTTGAAATACTAACATAGTCACAAGTGCATGATAAACACCTAGCACGACGCAAATGGTAGCTATAATAAGCCACCCTAATTGCCGTACGTAAACGTTTTGCATGTACGCTATAACTTTAATAACATAGCACAAAAATCCTATATTTATCAATGTTGTGGTAAAATTAATGACGATGAAGTCAGCGGTGGCTACACCGCTTGACATGACCATTGCCAGTGCTGTATAAAAAGCAATCGCAACAGAAGGAAACAGACCATTCATCAGGAATTTAGGCATTGTTCTTCTCCACTCGGTTGATGATTAAGAAATGAGGGAGGGGATACTATCCCCTCCTCCGCTACGCGTCTTTAAATCCAAGTTCAACACCTTCTTGACGGAACAAGGTAAGTGTTGCCTGAGAAGCATTAAGAAGTCTGCACAGATCGCCGTCTTGAACAAGACCAGCAACTCTGGTGTAGAGCAACGCTTCGCGAACGACAGGCCATTGGATTTTAATAATCCCAGGTAAGTCGGTAAGATCAACGATCTCATCGATGTCTGGATTGTCCTTATTATCAAATATCCTGTCTTTACGCTTGGATATCTGATCGGATAGTCCTCGAACCATATGTTCAAAGATCTCTGGATCAACCTTATGTTGATCAACAAGTTCCCTTGCACGCCACCCTAGGAGCTTTTCAGGCTCAATACCAGGGCAAAGGCCCTTATAAGCCGACTTCACATGACATGTTGAGACAGCGGCATACCAGAAATCTGGCGGTATCACTGCAACAGTATGTTGATACAAAATTGGCTCGTTAGCCTTTTTCATCATTCTGGCAATGGCTTGCCTAGGGCGCAGTATAGATGGGTTCAGTATGATCGCATACTGACCACCAACCCGAATCAAATCACCGATCTGCTTTGGAGTTGCAGCGACCTCTTTCTTTTCAAAATCAAGAAGGTCACGAGCCCCCAAGATCGACAGGATCTTAGTGATTGGAGATGTCCACATGAACTTACGAGGACTCTCATACTCATGCTTATCCAAGTTGATGGTTATACCGCCACTGATTTCAATGATACGAGCTTCAGGATACTCAGTGAATTCATAAGGAACTTTAAACTCATCAAGAGTTCGCATGATCCTTACAATCTCAGGGTCTATTTTAGAACTGATGAAGAACATGAGATCTGTCATGATGGATATCCTCCAAGAGAAACGAAAATACCTAACTGGTTAGGTTCATTTTGGTAATATATATTTATGCTGCTTCGAAGGTCATACTTACTTAAGGGGAGGCCTAGGCCTCCCCTTAAGCGTTATGGTACTAAGAAGGCCAACCTTGATTTACTTCAGCATCATAAACTTGAACAAGATCTTCGAACGTTGTCGGTGGACGAAGAGCTAAGTTGATCTCTGCCCATCGATCAAAGCATTGTTGTACGTGAGCAGAGATTGCTTCAGCGGCAACGATGATAACAGCGTTAGGGAACGTAGCAGGATAAGCTTCTGGGTTATCACTAACGTCAAAAGAATGAAGCATAGCAAGACCTTCGGCACGCCCTTCTTCTTCCGTTCGACCGTCAGCAATAGCAGCTTGGATAGCCTGATCGATTTCAATGAGTGCTTTTTGACGAGCACCGGTTAAGAGCACCTTAGACCGATCTGTTGTATCTATCCGGAAATCCGGTTGTCCTGAGATCTGAATAAGAGCGCCTTTAATTTCTTCATTATATCGACGTGCTTTAATATCTTTTAGCATTTTAATACGAACTGATTGGAGGGATTGGGGCGTAAACGCCCCGTTAATATATCTGAACGTTGTATCGATCCACTTAGTGTAATTAAATGGAACTTCAACAAATACGAAATCAGGATGGTACAAACCTCGTGGGTCGTTATTTAAAAGCTCTTTAACATAGGTGTTTTTAATACGTGCGTACATGATGGGTATCCTTTCTTTTCTTAGATGACAGCATTGTCAGGGAAGAATTTACCACTACCCCAAATGATCCTAACAGCACCGCCCGTTGGGACTTCTACCGTAATCTGATCACCAGGAGTAACAGGGATGTTATTACGCCATGCGGCCTGACGAGAGGTGATCCCGTAAGAACCAGGAGACATAAGGTTCCCTGAAATGTTAAATCCATTACCACTTGCTGATCCATTTTCATTCGTGAACTCAAAGCAGTTAGAAGGAGCATAGCGAATAACAGAAGCTGACTTATTAGCCGATGCAGTGTTACCACCAACGATGTAGATACGACCGTTATCATCCGTTGCAGATGAATGGAGTTGACGTAGCTCAGGGATACTTGATGTAGGTGCCCAAGCATCATCGTCGGGGTTATAGATATCAACAGTTAACAGAGAAGATGATCCGCTATAACCACCAACACGATACAGCCGATGTTGCTTATCCGCAGAGAACGTAAAGTTCTTAACGGCGGTAGCACCAGTTACAGACATCGGAGTTACTGACTCAGAAGAAATCAGATATTTATAGCCCGTGTTGGTTACTATACCAAACGCCTCAACACCGCCATAGATGTAAATAGCACCATTTGAATAAGCAGCATCATGTTGAGCTTTAGGAGTTGTGATGGAATGATTATTGATCCAGGTCTGATCTTCCCATTGGTTAAGAGCAGGCTTGAACCGACGGATGTTATTAACAGCCGTAGCAGTATTCGATTCACCACCAATAACATAGATGAAGCCAGTGACGGGATCACGGACCGCAGCGAAGTTACAGAGCGGGATATCCAGACTTGCTACTGTTGAATATGAATTAGATGAGATGGTATATTTAACAACAGAAGATAACCTACCGGTTGAGTTCTCACCCCCGATAAGATAAATTGCGTCGTTACCATCATAGATAGCTTTGAACTTAGTACGAGCTTGAGGCATAGCAGCGATAGCTGTCCACGACTCTGCATCTGGATCATAGACTTCGGCAGTTGTAAGATAAGCATCGGTGATATCAACACCACCGAACACATACACTTTACCATCCTTATCACAAGTAGAAGCATGGAGACTACGAGCAGCGGTTAGGTTAGCAACAGGAGCCCATGCTGAGGATGTGGTTTCAACAACGATCTGAGCCCCTGACGGAATAACCATCTGAAGCGGTAGTGTTGTTGCACCTGAAAGGTTAACAGTGAACGTCGTTGGTTGAGCAGTCGTACCATTACCACCTGGGAAGGTGTAAGTCTGACCATTAAGAAGAGCAGTAGCAGATGAACCTGTGGTTGCTGGAGAACCCCCTACTACAGGAGTATATCCAATAATGACATTTTCTAAACGAACACACTGCCATGTAAAATCAGTACCATTAAATCCTGAATTATACGGTATTCCAACCGGACATGGTCCCACAAAAGGACCTGTTTCGTTTGAATATACTTCTGCAACTTGTTGTTGATAAATAGGATCCCCGCCGGTACCTGGTGTTCCAGGACTACCATCCTGACCCTTACCTGTAAATTTAACTTGAGTAACGCCAGCAGGGATATTAACAGTCGTATTAGAAAGATAGGTATTTGAAGTTGTAGCGTTAACGATCACTTCTGCAACGATCTGACCACCCGAAGGGATCGTAAGTTGCATAGATGTGATATTACCATTAATAACAGGGATATTGAATGTGGTGTTAGAAGCAGGACCTGCGGTACCGCCTGGGAACGTATAAGTTTGACCGTTGATGACAGCAGTTGATGCCGTACCATTAGTTGGGGGAGTAGAGTTTTGATTATAAGTTACTACAATAGTTTCTTGTACATTGTTAGCAGTAACTGAAATATTTACTTCTGATGCATTAGGGTTGGTTTGGATAGTGGGTTGACTACCTACCTGCCATGGGGGAACGGCTTCTACAGTCGTCGATGTTGTCTGATCAGCCGATAAATAAACCGTACCAATACTAAATGGCTGAGAGCCGGTGGCGCTAGTTGGTAGAGTTGATGGGAGATTATTATTACCGAAACCAGCGGACGCATTAACGATCCAACCGGTAAGATTTTGGCGAGTTCCGGAATATGTACTACCACTACGAGTTAACGTCATACCTGAATAATCTAACGTTGCTGGCCAAGTCTGCGGATCGCCTGCTCCCATCGTTGCCGGAATACCTGCTACAGGAAGATTTAACGGCGTACCGTTTGATGTGACAGAGGTTAAATTCCAAGCACCATTAGAGCCAGCAGTACCATTAGAGCCTTTACCAACAAGACGAATATTCGTCGCACCGGCAGGGATGTTAACAGTTTGAGACGTTGTATAGGTATTCACCTGAGTGTTAACACTCGATGAAATAGAAACAGAAGTCAGGAGAGTCCCTAAACGAGCAACGGCAACATTAGGAACAATAAGGGCATGGATGAAATTGACAAGGTTAGGGACAGTGAACGTAACCGTACCTGCTGTTGTATACTCAGCCTGACCAGAAGGACCAGCCTGTTGAGATTTCTTAATACGGATACCGCCAGCAGGTGAACCGATGGTCAACTGATGAACATCACCAGGAGTCAATGGAATACTGCGACGAATCCCTGCGATCTTAGAAGATGTACCATAAGGACCAGGAGTTGCAATAAGATCAGGATCATTAAAAGTGAACCCTTGACCCTGTAGGATCTCATCTTCACCAGCAAAATCAAAACCAACATTATTAAATTCATACACATAAGCTCTACTTACAGTACCCCCTGATGAGGTATTGCCGCCAACAGTGATGATCTTACCAGAACTATCACGGACAGCAGCCATATCACGAACAGGGATGGGGAATGATGTAATGCTCTTCCAGCTATTAGAGCTAACAGTATATTCAAAATGATACGTGCTATTACCAGAGGCATTATCACCACCGATAACATTAAACTTACCAGCGACTTTATCAACAGATAGTGCAAATGAGCGTAACTGAACCGGGATATCTGCCAGGTTTGTAAAGTTACGAAGATCTTTCTTACCCGTTGTCGTATTGAGATAAATCTCAGCGCGAACTAACCGCGCAGAAACACCTACGTTCCTAACGTCACCACCCATGATGTACATGAAGTTATCGATGATAGCGATAGCATGTGATGAAATACCACTGATGACTGGGTTCGTTGCGCCCCATGAAGCAGGGACCCACTGCAGCGTATCGTCGAGATAATAAGCGGTATTATTAGGGGCATTATTAAAAATACCGCCAACGATCCACTGATTACCATCAGCATCGATATCGGAACCATATTCATGAATCGTTGCAGGGAATGCTGGGCCGTTAGCCCATGAATTAAGAGTAGTATCATAAATTTCCATAGAAGCAATAGGGTTAGATGTAAGGGTATTATACCCACCAACAACATGGATTTTATTATTTTTACGTACTGGCGTGATACCTGAACGAGGTGTGTCCATTTCAGCACGATAGTCCCAAACATCACCACCAGCAAGACGACGTGTCATCTTGGTTGATGATTGAGATAAGCCATTTAAACCACCGATGGCATATAAATGATCATTATCATCAACTACAAGACCATGGTTAGAATAATACTCAAGATTATTAACGGGCTTCTCTTCCCAGACCGCTGTTGTAGACATATCAAAACGATATGCTTTTTGGGTAGTTTGAGTTGCTGTATCCCACATGAACAGATAAGCGTTATTACCTAAACCAGTTGACATTTCTGGATAAATCTGTTCGGTCTGTAAACTTGATCCTTGTTTCTTTAAGAAGTTCTTATACCGGAAAGCGTCTTGAATACCGCCGGTTGAGTAAGACCCTGACAGATCAATAACCGACACGTAATCACGAGATAGATCAGTGATATTTGATTGGGTATCTTTAGAGTATTTAGGACCAATAACAAATAGCGACTTGGTCGGTTGATGATAAACAGTTTTAACGTATGCCGAATCTACATAATAAGGAAGCACGTTAGACGATATAAATGCACCTGTTAACGCATTATAAACATGTACACGATCCGTGAAACGTGACCCAGGAACAGCCCCTTCGCCACCAAGAACAATATGATAGTCATCTTCAGGAATCAGAGTTGCTGAGCCATAGGCTTGCGGATAAGCAAGATTAGCAACCGCCGCAGAAGCCATTGCTGCTTGATCACTCGCCAAGAAATGACTAATACGATAAACATCCGCTAGGCGACTTGTTAGGGCAGAGTCATAACCGCCGTATACGTACAGCATCGTTTTATCAGCACTGAGTGCTGACGATGTACCGACGCATTTGGTGGTCATGTTAACATTCTTTATTTCAGTTGCTGTAACAGGATTCCAAGAAATAACCAACCCATTAGTTGATGAACCACTGACAACAAACAGTAGCGTCGTATCATTTACATAATGCATTGCAACAACGGCTTTACCGTCTGCTGTACTATAAGGGGCGTTTCCTAATTGCGTAGAACTACCAGTCGTCGTATCGAACTTATAAACTTTAGCACCATCAGTGCCACTGGTGTAATAAATATAACGTAGACCATCATTACAACTAATACCATTAGCAAGATGAAAATTAGGAGTCGATGGGAAATTAGTTAATGCTACATTTGTAAATTCAGGAATAACAGCAGTAGACGTTCCGCTTAGGAACGTAGCAAAAGAACTAGCAGACTGATCAGGAATAACAGCACTATCACCAAAGAACATACCTTGCGGAACAGTCCAAGTAGTGTTACCGGGGGTTGTAAAGATGAAATCATCAGTGTTATTACCGGACTGATAAGACGTAGCAAGAGAACGCTCTGACCAACCACCATTAACACCCTTATGGAAAACACCCCAATAGTAAGTCGTATTAGGAAGAAGACCAGATGAGCTAGGAACGCTATGAGTGATAAGATCTGAGCTTTCACCACTATCGTAAGCGATGGTAGCAAAGCTTGCAGAGGTACTAACTTGCCAACGTGATTTATCATGCGTATCGTTTACAGAAGAAAAAGCTGATGACGTTAAAGTAGGGTAGATAGCAACATTAGTAGCATTATTAGCAGGGCTGATATTAGAAGGACGATTAGGAGCATTCGTAGAGTTCAGAGAACCAGCCCCTGAATTCATGATGATAAGAGCTTTATCCGTTAGAGCACGACCAACAAAATTAGATGTAACTTGAGTGGTCAATGAGCCATCATTATTAAGATAATAATCAGCGCCTGCACTCAAGTTACTAAGCTTATCATTAACACTTCCGAACACGTCAACAACAACGTCCTGACCATCACTACCACCGGTCCGAAGAACACCAACCCAACGAGCAGCGTTGGCTGCTGCAAGGGTAACGCGTTCGATGATACCAGGGATACGGAAAGCAACAACATCGCCAGGAGAGCCGTTTCCATATAGAGTAAGGGTTAACGATGCATCAACACCAAAACCAGAATCATAAGGGAGTTGAGAATATGTAGAAGTTCCGTTACCGGTCTTCTTACGACCCGTATCTTGTTCATAATAAATGATATCAGCCATCGTAGGAACAGTGCTAGCAGTTAACTGCTGTTTTGTTCCCATTGTAATATTATCATGTTTAACCAATGCTCTGAGCAAAGGCTCCATCGTAACCTCCTTAACGTGCAGTAATTGCAGCAGCATAGTATATTTTGTCAGAGGAATAAAGGGTATTTTACAAAAAAAATAAAAGGGATGAGGCACTGCCTCATCTCCTCACTAGGATCACATGGGACCGATGGCATTACTAAAGAGCACATCATAGGCCTTGATGAGAAAATGCCACTGGGTGCGGATATGATCAGCCCAAAGCCAATGATCTCTTGTTGTTACGTCAATACCTTTTTCCACAAAATACGCTGAGAGTATATTAAAGTTTTCTGTAGTTATATCCTTACTCTCACGCAAGAATATATAATCAGGATTACGCGGATCTAGATATAGTCCTATTGTATAATTAGAGTGTATCAATTTATTGAGAATGTTAGCAGAATGCTCTAAATTACGCTTTGAGTTAGTCCTATCCTCAACGTCAATCGCACTGATCATTGCGTAGTAAGAAACAAGGTGTATAGCCAGGTTGCTAATATTGCGCTGGGCGGTTTGAGCAGTTATCATCATGATAGGGAACTCCGGAAGAAAGATTAATAAAGAGACTCACGGGTCTCTATTCATTAAACTAATATAGGTCTAGATTTAATAGATCTACATTCAAAATAAAAAAATAAAGCAAGGTGAGGGAGGGCATAGCCCTCCCTCACGATTATTATTTCAACAGATCTTTAAAAGAACGATTTACAGCATGATACAGATTTTCATCGATATGGAGAACATTGTGAAGCGTCTTACCATCTACTAGAGCAACAACAACATCGTCTACGCTCAGTGCGTTTGGTTTTGATTTAAAGGAAGATTCGACAGACAGCGTGTACATAGGCGTTAATGTGGTTCGTTGACCCTCATGGATCTCATTAAAAGGATGATACGGCTCAAACTGCACGAAGCCATTTTCAACTTTATTTACTTTAAACATATTCGTAAAGTACAATGCTGCAACATAACTTTTCTTAATATCCATCTCGTAAGCATTCTTATAATTGGGCTCTGTTACATGAACATAATTAAATTCTTCTACTTTTGTTATCTTCATAAGCACACTAAGAGTTAACGCAGCTTGAATAACTTTATAAGGATCTAAGCAATACTTCTTACACTGCTCCAAGAACTTAGTGTAGTTAGGATATTTCTTATCCAATGGGGCCTTACTTGCAATAAGAGATGTTGCTGTTTTTCTTCCTTCTAAAATATCTGCATACTTAGGAACATCAAACTCTTCTAAAATCTTAATGAGTAACTTAGTTTGGATTAGTAGATCGCATGATGTATGAATATCATCAATATCAGGATATGCATTTCCGTGGCTATGGTTAGTAACGATAGAACCTTGAAGAAGGATCGCCACTGAAGGGAGAGTATATGGTTTATTAACATGGTTAAACAACAGCGCTAAATATACTCCTACTTTTAGATCCATAATAACACGTTCTTTGATGTACTTATAAATACTGCTACCCATATTAAGAACATCGGGTTTTGACGTCTTTATATCCGCTACGTTACCAGTAGCTCCTTTATCAAGAATAATACCAAGAGACTCAAGCCAAGATAATACGTCAAGAATTTAGTCATAGACATATCGATACCTTGAGCTACCGTGATAGGATCTATTTTTTGTTGGAATGCTTTTAGCGTTGCTTTAAATGCATTTAATTCTACTTTATTAGGATCGATAGGTTTAACCGTTTGAGGGATGTTAAGAGTAAATAACTTAATATCATTTATCTTTTGAGGATCCGTAAAATGAATACGGTTCAATAAACTATTTAAAACATTTTCTTTAAGGGGAAGATCATTAATGAGATAGATACCATCAATGGTAAGGCTATCGGTTTCAAGATCCGTTAGATCGAACCTAAACGATTTAATGTCTTCAGGGCTTAACACAATAACACAATTATCCGTATAGGTATTAGCAACGAACTGATGCTCACCGTAAAGAGTTTCGAATGGGGTGTGTTTAGAACCACACAATTCTTTAAAATTTACAACCCAAAGGTTATTATTAACTTTAGGAACAACGTTATCAATCAGATACTTAACATAAGTCATCACATAAGGCGTAATGATAAAGACGATTGATTCTTTATTAACAACGTCGTTCTTTTTAAACTGAGTGATAAACTTACGACTTAGTGTTTTAATTGCATTCCCTTCAGAAGGATCTTTAACAGCAATAAGCTTTAATGTATCTGAACGAGATTTAAATTGAGTATTAACCCAAGAGGGAACAAACTTATATACGTCCCTATCGATAGCATCTTGAAACATAACCCTGATTTGCATATAAGAAGCATCATCACCTTCTTTACCAATAATGATGAACTTATGGGATTTATACTTCTTTATTAGCTGAATCAATAAGATCTTATCAAACATATCGTAAATCTTAGAATTAAGATCAATAACGATGACATGATGATTACTGTAGTTTGTTTCAATGTCAAAAGCAGCTGAAGGAGAATTAGGAACGATTGTAATATTTTCAGGATCAACTTTATCTTTAAGAGACTGAACGTATTTCATGAAGCTACCATAATCTTTAAGTCTAGAAGATGTTGCTGATTGAATAGGATCAATAACAGCAACTTTAGAATTAAAACACCAACCGATAGCGTGAGTAAGAACAGTTGAAGCACCGAAGCCAGCAGGATAAGAAATATAAGTGATGGGGTTCTGGATCAGGGTACGTTTAAGTTCAGAGAAAAGATCTTTATAAGCAGGATGGTCAGGTAGATCTAACCCGTTTACAGATAGCATGATACCTCCCTAGTAGGATCATTTGAGAAGGCGAAGTAAGCCGAATATTACCCCTTCGCGGCCAAGGATGGAGACATTACATAGACGTACTAAAATCGTAACTGTTAACATGAGTTACTCCCTATGAGGTCCTAATATAGGTAGAGGAAGGGAGGGCATAGCCCTCCCTTCCTTATGCCGCCGGAATATTAATCGGCGAACGTGCTACCGGAGTTGGTGTTACCGAACAACTTCCCCAAGGAAGAGTCCGTCGACGTCGCCGCTTCCATAGCCGTCTTTTGACGACTTAGATCGGAGATCATCATCCCGAGGGTTTCATCGGAAGATGTGATGACCCCCTGCATCGGTTCGATGGAGAGGCCTTCCGGCAGCGATTGCTGCACGAAAAGACCTTCGAACAACATCACGACGGGCTTGCCGTGAGTGTCCTTTGGGGAGATAGAAGAGCCTTTGTTATTGGGATCGACAACCCCCATGGTAAGGATCGAATCGAACGCTTTAGCGTTCCGAGCCGATACTTCAGATGATAGAACTTCAGGAACCGAACCGTCAATGGCAGCGATGGTACTGAGAAGCTTAATACCACCCCGCGCTTCGCGACTTCCCGTAACCCAACCAACACGATCACGAAGATCCACTTGCTTAGCCGGGAATGTCAGCAACTTAACGATGTCGGAGATCCGAGAAGGAACTTGAGTATCAACAACAGGCTGACCAAACCCATTGTAGAAGAATGAAATCGGCAGAGCAAAGTTATTATTACTGGATAGGTTATGAAGAGTTTCAAGGCTTGCCAGTGTATTACGCACAGCCTTCAAGGAGGCATTATCGCCGACGGCAATGGCAACAACAGCTTTATCGCTCTTCTTCAAGGCTTCGATAAAGTACGTTGCAATGGTATTACCGGATGCACCTGACAAAGAAAACACCAAGATATACACATCCGCTTCAGCGATCGTTCGAACATCTAGACCTGCAAGATGTTGACCGATTTCTTTCCGAAGCTTAGGACGTTCTTTACCGGAGCCATGACCATCACCGATAATACCGACATCAGCTTTATTGAACGAAGCATTGGCGCTGGAAGCATCGAAGTAACGAACGGTAGCAAAATCAGAAACGAACGGATGTGCAGCAACGGTACGACGAACAAGATTGATACCACAACCACCAAGACCAATAATAGCCACGGTGGGTGCCGTATTGAACTGAGCTACAGCATCAGTCATAATGGGTCCCCCTTAAAGGTGTTCATATACTACCAGAATAGTAGCATATTGGTAATATATACCTATTTGAAGTCCAGGATACAATCAGTAATTAACTTAGTAATATCTGGGATAGATTTATCTTCAACATTGATTGTTCTAAAGGTAGTTCCAAAATGATTGATTTCTTTAATATAGTGATTTAAATTAGGAAGATGAAATAAGCGATCATAGTCATTAACAAGGGATCGTTTAAAAGGAGTGTTAATTGATCGTTCCCATAGGGCACCAATCTCATCAGCACCCTGCTTCCAAACTTCAGGGATCTCAACATGACCTTTTGTCTTTAGATCAATCTCACGCTTAATTAAATAATCAGCCGATGCTTTCATATAAATGACAAGGTTTGGAGCAAGAAGAGCATTAACCATAGCTTTAAAGACGTCAAACAATTTACATGTATTTGTTGTCTTATCAGCATCAATACGCGTATACTCATCAGCGATGGTAATGAACCCTTGATAGACATAAGTAGAATAGATATAACGATCACATAGGACAATTTTCCCATCAGTAAGAGAGGGTTTAATAATAGCATTAACTTGCTCAAGTTGAGCAGTCAGCATAAGCATCGTACAGACAGGATCTTTAACATCGACATTTAATGTATGGATAAATGTGCGAATAGCTTCGGCAATATGAGTACCGCCAGGCGCTCTTGTTGTAATAACATCTTTATCGTAAACGTTTCTTAATAGGTCTGCAACTTCTTTAACTTGAGTTGTCTTGCCGACATTATCGGCACCTTCAAATACTACGAACATACTCTCGCTCCTTTCCTAGGTTCTAGCGATGTCGTATTTATCAATGACTAAATCAAGAACATTTTTAATGCGATTAAGAAGCAGCGGCGGCTCTGCTGAAGTAATCTCTTTAGGGATACGATATACTTCTTCTGTAATAATACCTGGGTTAGTTGTCATGTAATGATGTTGAACTTTAGCAAAATATGCTAATGCAGCTACTGCTCCATCACCACTATACCCCAACTCATACATGTCTTCTAATGTATAATAAGGATCTTCGAGATAGAATACTAAATCAGGCGTATTGACCCTAATTGGATTAATATTCCGTATGAAGTATGTTAATAAGTCTTCAGTAACTTCTGGATTATCAACAGCTTGGATAGCTTTAATAACCAAAGTCCAAAGACTATCGTCACAAAAGACAATAGCTTTTTCTTGTAAGGCTGGAAGTATCTGATCTAACCAACATGCTAATAATCTTGCATATTGTACTTTAGGATCTAAGAGATAGATTTCATTATATTGAAATGGGGATTGTACACGAACGGTCTTATAACCCTCATTATGGTAAAGTACTGTGAGCTTACTTAAAATTTCTCTACGTGACCTAGATTGTCTAGTACCTTCAATAGATAAATATAGTCCTGGAAAATCTTTCATGTTTAAATACCAACAGCAGGAACACTAATAGAAGGGAATCCGTCAATGTCTACAAAAGATTTAAAGTCATTAAGCGCATATGGAGCATAGGGTTTCATAAGGTTTAAGAATTCAACGACCAATCGACGAATTTCAAGATCTGCATGGTAGCTTCCACGGCGATCATAGATGTTAAATGCTGCTCTAACGTTCATGCTCCATACCATACGGGTTTCACAAGCATTAGGAAGAACATAGCGAGATGCCTCGCGAACGCGCTTAGTCAACATCTCTGAAATCTGAGTATTATCACTGGCATATTTCTTTAGGTATTGAGTGTATTTTTCTTCACCTTTAGCATAGTTCTTAAGGGATGTTTGAAAGTCATTAACAAAGTCTTCAATGAGTTCTTTTGCTTTTTCTTCCTGACCATCACGACGATACTGGTCAGCCATATGAACAATAATGGGAGGAAGAACACAATCGGCACCTTCGTAGACAATCTGACCATCCGCCCCTTCTACGATTTTAACTTTAACAAATCTTTGGGACCGTTGAGAAGGACCAGCACCAACACTATGACGAACCAACTCATGACTAAGGCCCCGACTAATACCAGCAGTAATGAAAGAGAAGCTAGGGTGAATAAAGACATTTCCATGGCGGTCATCGATAACATTTTTAACATATTCATCAGGGGCGCGTCCTTTCGTAAAGCTGTCGTAGCACATACGACCAGCGAATTCAGATAATACATCACTCTGTTCATAGGGGGAAGTATTAGCACGAGCAATCAAATCACTAATGGGACTAGACGGATTATTAAGAGCTTCATCAAATCCAAAATCAGTAGCATAATCTAACATAGAGTTTGGAATAACTGTCGGATGTGCAAGTAGGCGCACCCAGGGTTTGTAATGCACGCGCATGGTTGTCTCCTTATTAGACATATTGTTTGTTTAATCTAAAAAATAAAATAAGAGAGGAGGGGCTAAGCCCCTCCTCTTACACAGTGATTTTCTTTAAGCAGTGTTCTAGAGCACAACTAAACCTAGGTTTGATATGTTCCCACACCATCTTATCTACTTCTGAGTTACTCTCAGTAGCAAACTTATGTAAAACAACCATAAAGTGCATAATGGTTACTTGTTTGTATTTACAAAATTCCTCATAGTTACCATACATAAAAATAACCATACGGGCTAAACCCACTCTTACAAAATATATATCTTCAGTTAGGTTCCGTATATCAACAGAAGGCGTAAAGAATAAATCTCTAGCTGGGATATTGTCAGGAAGCTTTTTAGTAAAAGAAGCAAATGACTTACCAAGATACTCCATTCTGTATCTGGCTAAATGAGTATTAGCGATTAATGACTGTACGTAATTTTGATCTAATTCAGCAGAGTATAATAAACCATCATCAGATAGCTTTAAAGCGATAGCTGATGTAGATATTGTTGGAAGAGACTTATTATCATCTTTAATTTTGTGCATGATGACATGACTAAAACTTTTCATCAATGGAGTCTCTTTTAAACAATCCTCCATATTACCTAACTGAGGAACATTAGCAGTAGTAGCAATCGATAAAAGATCTTTTACTGGCGCAGGCTTCTTTTTAAAACGATTAACAAATGCTAATGTCTTTTTAAAATTCATTTGATCCTCCGTTGTTAGAGTTTTAAATATCAATGACTTTAAGTTTTATAGGATTATTAGGGTAATGTTCATTCCATTTATGAACAGTATTAATTGTATCGTTAGTTCCATTATTATCAACCTTAGTGGATCTAAAAGCAACCATATGGGTTGCTATATCGACAACTGTTCTATTCCTAATGAACCCTGCTAGCTTAGGGTCTCTATCCCAATCGGCATCGCAGATAATAGGATCAAATCCACATAGCTTAGCAAAACTAGGTTGTATATTACCGGAGTTAGTATTCTTAAAAGATCCTTCGAGATAAGATCGTCCACACATTATTTCGTCTGTTCCTTTAGCACCACCACTAACCGCATTTTCAAAATAAGATTTTACGGTATCGTAAACTGTAGCTTTTTTAGGAATACCCCATTCGTCTAATGCTTTTTCAATATGAGTCATCATGATAGGTAAATATTCATCAGCATCTGTAAAATATCGAGATCCTACTAATCCAAAATACTTCCAATGAGCATCGATCTTATCAGGATGATAACAGAGATGGATAACGTTATTGAGTTCTTTTGTATGGAGATACTTATACATCAAAGGCTCTACTTGATCATAATTTAACCCACCATTACCACCCCCTAACATAGGGAGAACTACGGTATGTTTAGGATATTGTTTTAAGAACTTAGCAAGATGTTCTATTGATACTTCAACATCATCTAATCTAGATGTATCCATCCAATGTCTTTTTGTGACAAGATTAATAACACTAAAGTTAAATCGGCTATTGTTAGGCTTATATGCGTAGATAGGATTCTCTAAAGAAAAAGATCCTTCATTTAATCTCATTTTATAATCTTCATGAATATCAGGAAATTGTTCTTTTAAAGCTAATGCTATCCCAGCACCCATAGCCCCTACTAAGTTACATGGATTAACTATGAAATCGGTAAATCTAACGAACCTTAGAATATTAGTCTCTAGGCGCTTTACGAGAGGCATAGTGACCTCCTTTGTGTCTATTCGATAATATATACCTAACAAAAAATACATAAATTAAGAGGGAGGGCTTAGCCCTCCCTCTCGATATATCCTACTTATATGCTTTTTCAACAGCACGGCACGATGCAAGACAAAGGCGCGTTGCAGCCATATAACGATGCATTACGACAGTAGCGGTGTTAGACATAATAGCATAAGCTTCAGTCATGATCTTTTTCTGATCAGGGTTCAGTGTTTTATTACTATTAATCTCGCTTGTTGTTTTATTAAGCGAAGACATTTTTTCCGTAATGAACTTAGCTGATTTTTCAGTCTTAGTAACAATACTCTTAATGTCTGAAGCGACTGAACTAATTGTATAATTATTATACCCTAAAGTACTGACTTTAGCTGTGGTAGGCTCAGGTAGATCTTTTTGAGATATGATTTTACCACTAGATGAATCAAAGACAAGACCGATACCCTTTAGTGAATTACTGGCACTTTTTATACTGTTTTTCATCGTGTTAAGTTCGGCTTCAGTGCTAGATACTTTGGTTGACAGTAATTTAACTAGAAAATCTATACTTTCGTCTGTCGCCGTCGAAACGGTCTTAAGATCTTTAGCAGAGATTGCTGTTACTACTGTTTCTCCATCTCTTAATTGTCCAAGCGCCATCCAAACCGAATAAGTCGTACTAACCCTAAGCCCTAAAGCTGCTCCCTTTAATAATTCTATATGCTTTATAAAACCACTGGCACCAAGTAATAAATGTGCGGAAACGCCAAAAATAGCATTAATTATTGTACCACCAAATAAGAAAAACAAGAAGGTAGCCCAGCCGCGATTACGCTTAGCCCAATCAATAAGACCTTCAGTTGCAGCAGATGCTTCCATGCTATCAGCCATATTAAGGAGATCATTAACAATAGCCTGTCTATCCATATTTGCTTGATGTAAATTTTCTAAAGCAGGGATAGATTCAGTTGATGCAGAAAGAATATTGTCTTTATTAACAAACTGAAGCGCAGAACGATAGTCTTGAGATTCTTGGATAACATTTGCTAAGTGCCGAATTGATTGTGCTGAGCTAAGAAGCTCTAAAGACTTAATAGCTTTCATATCGCATTCAGGGGAGAGAAGAATAGCTTCATCCAAAACAGCAAATTCAGTATCAAGTTCTAATTGTTGTTTACTTAATTCAGCATTTTGCTGATTCCCGTGTATACGGGTAATGGCGTCATTGAACATAATGACCTCATGATTGAGGGGTTAGCGTCATAACATTAACAAAAAAAAATAAAGATGCGTTGGGGAGGGCTCTGCCCTCCCCATGAATCACGCAATCGGTTGACCAAGGGCGTTAGCGATGTCTCCTTCACTAATATCAAACCCCATCTGTTTGGCCAAGTCTGCAAGACCCCGTTCGGCAACGGACTTTCTTACAAGCTGTTCTGTCCGTTTACCTTGATTATAGCCTTTTACGGCACCGATAGCGGCACCGAAGCTAGCAGAGGCAAGGCCGACTTTAGCCGACTCTGCAAGATCACCGGTGATGATGATAGCGGCGGTGAACCCAATAGCTCCCGCCAGGCCTGCGGTGCGAAGAGCTTCTTTAGTTGCCATTGAAGAAGTGAACGACATGATGATTTCCTTTCAGGGGAACAGATGGATTGATGAGGGTTAGACGGCGCGCGGATCGATAAGGATGATCTTCTCAACCTTACCACCGGCTTGCTGATACCGCTCCAGTGCAGCGGTGAAGCTGTTGTTATCAGCTTGCTGCTCTTCACGGCGCTGAATACCTTTCCTAGCATCCCGGATGCCGCTAGCGCCTGCGATCGCTGCAATGGCACCGCCGATGATAGCAGCGGTCTTCATATCTTCCGTGATGATAAGAGTTCCTAAGAACCCGATACCGCCGCCGATGATGGCGCTGGTGATTGCTACTTCAGCGACATGGCTAGCATTGCTTTGTTGTTTCGACATGGTCGTTTCCTTTCTGAGGAAGCTATTGTTTGACCTTAGGGAGGGAGGCGTCATGGGCCCAATTGCCGAACTTCTCGAGGTATTTACCTACGATAGGAATATTCCTAAGTCGATAGGTGATTTCAAGAAGAGGATGAACTACAACGTTATGTACAAGCCATAACGGGTGACTGCGGTTATCCATGATAGATCCTTAATCTAACATTGAAGGGGCACGGACAGGCTTCGGTTGAAAGAGTTCTTGGTTCTGTTCAACGAAATCCCGAATGGATTGAGGTACGGTGGGGTTTTCCAGAAGAAACACCTGGTATGGATTTTCACCATCCAGTGTCACATAGAAGACCCCGTTCAAGGAGAATATAAACGTATCAAGACCATCATCGATGATCCTGATCGCCGGACGGTTGCTCTGGTAATTTCCGGCAGGAAGGTTGTTACGTGTAATGCTGGCGGCAACGGCCAAATTGACATATGTACTAATAGGGTTATACCGCATGATCTAACTCCATCTCTTAGGTTGACTCATTAAATTAATATGTATCTATATGTACTTGAACTACACCTTTTGGGGATGGTATGTCTACCCTTTAAGACTACACAGGAGAAGAGCTATGACAGCTGACTCGCCCATTGCTCTTGCTATGGCTGATATCTATTCTAATATCCCTGTTGAAATCTTACAAGCTACTTTTGATATTGTTAAGAATACTAAATCCCTTGATGAAATGATCAAAGAACAAATAGTTGAGAAAAAGGTCTTAATGGATATCAACGTTATCACTGGGCTTCCTAAACGTATCGTTCTATTAAGTCGTTACATAGAACCATTAGCAGATAGTGAAGTTGATTCTTATCATTGGACTGGTCAATCTGATATTTACCGTATTCCCCCTGATGCAAGGCAAGGTAGGAACATAACTGCTGTAAGACGACTTGGTCCTAACTCAACTATTAACTCAAGAGATAATGGTTTATATGGTGCCTATATGTCTCGATCTGGAAACAGTATTGCTGACTATGCCGGGATCAACTTAGCAAGCCGTACTCTTGATGGGTTGTCTGGTATGCCTAAAGCAACCTATCTTGGAGATAATCTTATTCAAGTTACACCCCGTATTGCACAACTTGGCTATTCAGCTTATTGTACGATTGAGTTCGATTCTGAATTCTTAAACTGTCCTAGGAATATGGTACTTCCCATTGCAAGACTTATTGTCATTCAGACAAAACGCTACATCCATACTCGGAACGTTGTGCAAGTTGATGCTGCGCGTATCGTCGGTGGTCAAGCACTTGGCGAGTACAAAACGGTTATTGATAATTATGGGAGTGAAAATAATGATCAAGTTTACAATGAGGCTCTTCTTAAAGTAAGGGCTGCTAGTTTCATGTCTGTTCCTAATTTTAGGGAAGCTTTAAAATACATGATGTAGAGATAGGAGGGGCTTAGCCCCTCCTATCTTCTTAATAGTTCATACTTTTTGCAATGATGTACATGATGAATGCTAACCGTAAAGAAGCTTGTGTTGCTTCACGGGTTGTCTTACCATATTGCTTTACTAAATAAGAAACACTATTTTTAACCTTAACAATATTTTCATCTGAGATACGACTAGACTTATGGATGTTTTTAATATCGACATAAAGCTTAGCTCTATTTGTCTTAATGGATAATCCTTGCTTAATACAATAACGATAAGAACTCTGAATGATCAATGCAACTAACGCTCTCATCCCAACGACGATTTCTTGTTCGTCTGGTTGACCTTTGTTGATGATGATCGTCTTATCTAGATCTTTTTTCATGGATTGTTGTGTTGCTATTGAACTGATCTGAGTTAAAAAATTTGTCAAGAGAGGAACAGAGGTTGCTCCGAATTGATTCACCATAGCAACGATTAAGGGTTTATTAATGAACTTATTAATGGAGGTTACTTCTGAAAAGACATTCGTTATCATGGTATCTAACATAGAGACTGACTGAGCTAAATACTTTTCACCTTCATGTTCTTTAACGAGAGAGGATGATTCAACACGAATACCTTTTTCATTATAATCGTAATAAGTTGATGCAATAATTTTGATCTTATCTCGCATACGTGTCTGAGTATCTGAAATAACATATAAAAACTTACCATCATGATCAGCCGTTCTAAAGGCTTCGATATGGATACTTGAATCATCTACAAGATCACGGCATCGTGCTTCTATGACACGTCGCCATGTTCCTTCAACGATGATATCATATTTTTTTGTTAATGATTCAATGGTAGCAACCATGATATCTTCATGAGCCCCATGAGAAAACATATGATTAACAATAGACGTAAAGAATCTATAATGAAGATATTTAGCAACGTTAATTTGAAAGTTAATTCTAACCGTAGGGTTTTTAATAAAAACATAGGCTAGATGAATAACCCAAACAGCTAATACGTTAAGGGGATCTGATTGAACTTTAAAGGATTTGTTAATTGAAGGGATACGTTTAATAACACTTGCGATGGTAGATTCTTTATATCCCCAGAGATCAAAAAAAGCAGATCTATCAGAGTCTAAAAAGCTAATGGGGTGGACTGCTAAAAGAGGCGAGTTAAGAGCTTCTGGGTGTTTACCCCTGATCTCAAACCCAATGACTAATCGCTCCATCTTTAAAATATGATCAGGTGTTATAGATATTCCTAAATCAGAAAACGCTGTTTTAATATAAGAAGATCGTAATGACGATATACTCCCAGGCTCTTCGCTCTTAAAGTTATCATCATACATCTCATAGGCTTGAGTAAAATCTTTTATTCTTGCTAATCTATCTTCAATGGTAAAGAGATCTAAATACATAAGCTTACTCCTTTACTACATATAAGCGATTATATTAGACATTTTCTCACGACTTAAGACCCGTTTAGGTTGTGTTGTCATGAGATCGGTAAACTTATTACCGTAAATATCACCTATAGCGCTTATGTTTTCTTGAAGCTGATCTTGCGAGATCGGCTCTAGGGTCATATCATCGCGGATCTGGGCTTTTAATTGCACCGCTTTACGCTTATACTCAACCTTAAGATTTTCATGTATACAAGCTTGATATTGCTGTTCTAATCGGGCTATTTGTTTACGAATTTCAATCTGATGAGCTTTATCGATGATATTCTTAGCAGGTCCATCTATCACCATGTCTTGCATGATAATATCTTTATCAATTCCGTAGTAATGTAAGTTCAACCCATTATACGCTAACCAACAAGCTAGCAGATAAGCTATGACACTATCGTCATGACATCCGTTCTTATGATCGATACGACCTTTAACAACTTCTAAGGTTGCCATTTCATCGATGATGGTTTTACTATAGATCTTGGTTGCATTAAGTGATACAGCTTTCTTTAAGATTTCAGAATACAACATGTTACGTGATTGACTTGTTGTCATGAAACCTAAATATTTACGATAGTCCTCCATCGTTGACGGATCATCGATGTTGACATGTTTATACTCTGTTTTGATTTCTTGGACGACTCTATTAAAGATACGGCGGAATGGGTTGATATTGTTAGCGGTTAATATGAAGCTTACCTGATCAATGATAGCACGTCCACTACTCTTTGCTTCTGGAACAAAGACTGTGTTTTTATAAGTGAGAAGGAAGTTACCGATGAAGATACCTAATGTTGGGATGTTGTGTTTCTTACATCTAAAGTTAGCAATAACATTCATAGTCTTAAGATCAACAATCACAAAAGAACTAAAATCTCTATCGACACCTTCTGATGGATCCATACCAAGAACCATCTGCCTTGATTTAAACGAAGGAGTCTCAACGATCTGTCTATCAATAAACCAATTAATGATCCAACCTTCATTTAATACTTGTACGTACGCTGGGTCTTTTTGATGATCCCGCATAGCTTGAATAACGTTAGCATCTAATAGGCTTCTATCAGAACCAGCACGCCATTGATTAAGATATTCACGGGCTACCGTATCTTCATCAGCACGCGTTTCACGGATATTCTCAATAAGCCATTCATTGGTGAACCCTAACATCAAATGACTAAATGTTCCATTGATCGTATTGTTTTCAGAATTATTAAACACAACTTCTTCTAGTTCTTTTCTATTCTTTAAATCGTAAAGTGTTTCAGACCAAGGCATGCAATCATTCATAAAGTCAAATGCCCATTTACCTGGCTTAGTGTCAATACGGGCAGCGGTGGTTGTATAGATGTTAGAACAGGGTTGATTATTAGCTTTGGCTGCTCTAGCGGATGTACGTTGCGCTGCTGACATAATAGGAAACGTGATATCAATATTAGCATTATACCCAGGTTCATCGATATGGCCCGATGAAAATGTCATACCACGCCCTAAACTATCAGCCCCTTCAGCATCGTCACGAGCAACATAAGTTTGATATTTATTCCCTAAAAGAGTATAGCTAAGTCCTTGCTTATTATTTTCATCAGATTGTGATTCAGCAATAAGGTAAGATGGTAAATTATATCGTATCATCTTAAGACGTGCTACATTCGCTGTTAGTAGTTTAGTATCTTTAGTATACATCCCAAATTCAATTTTACGACCATGAAAATAAATGACATGAGATGCTATCGCACAAGCCCCAATAGTTTTACCAACCTGACGAGGCATAATACCCATGTAATGGATGCCATTATAATAACACCACGCCATAGATAAGTTACCACGATGTAATAAGAACTTACCAGGCTGCGCAGAACCAGATACCCCGATCCTAACAACCTCACGAAGATAATACCAAGGGTTATGGACAGCCTCATACCAAATACGTTGTTTTAACTCTTTAGAATTATCTTTTAGATTATGGGGATCGTATTTAGCAAGATCAGGTTGGCTTAACGCTAACATGAACTCACAGTTCCTAACCCCCATACCTTGAAGCACTTTAGAGATATGGAGAAAGGAAGTATTTTCAGTTGTTGTTTGCGGTATAGCGCGAGCACGGCCTTGGGCATCATGCCAATCATCTAAAAAATAAATCATCATAACCTCCTAATAGCCTAAACTCGGCCTGCTCATACAATTTAAACAAAAAAATAAATAGGATGAGGGAGGGGCCATATGGCCCCTCCCTTCCACATTACAGAACGCTGAGAGAGTTACCGACAACTTGATCGATGAACCGAGAACGGATCTGCTCATCATGGACATAGGAGACCATCGCCCGACGGCAAAGATCAGCAACCGCCTGTTGGAAATTACTCATTTCCATCCCTTGAATCACCGACGGGTAGAACTTAAACAGGAACACGTCAGCTGCCAGTGTCGTCGCCGTTGAGCCTTTCTTAATAAAGGCAGCGCCGATGATCACGTTGATGTCTGGGATGGTCCAAGTACCGAACCCGGCTTTTGCATTGATCGTTTGCTGCGATATATTGATCACATGATTCATCATCGACCGAACATCATCGGGGAGAAGATTCATGATGCATGACGGCGTATGCAGAAGCGAACGTTGGATGTCATCGATCAACGGATAGACCGTCAAGGTAGCAAAAGGCATACTGAAGACTTGCGGTTGCAGAAGCATTTGAACTTGCGATTCTGCTTCAGCTTGTGCAGCAATTTCAGCAGCTTCTTCGTCAGAGAAATAAGTTTCAGGCTGATTATGATCAACCGGATCAACCGGTGTTTCAACACGAACAGGATCGTCAATCACCTGCTGTTGATGTAACGGGTCTGCTTCACCCATTTCTTCTTCAGTCAGATAATTTGCATCCGTTTCAAAATAGCCCTCATTGGGACCTTCGGACCCTTGTCCGTCGGACTCATCCGCAGAAGCTTCACCCTGAGCAGGAGCAGCCTCTGTGTTTAGCGCTTGAATGCGCGCAATAAGGTCTTCTTGACGTTGAGTCAACGAATCAGTTATTCGCTGAGTGGCCTCAGCAAGGTCACTGATAGCTGATGCGACCAACGACGGAGTTGCTTCACTCGTCGCGTTAAGCGTCGCATCAGCAACTTTTTCCATCGCTGAGTCAACAGCTTTTTGGTGTGGAGTTTTATCCACTCCTTTCTTCGCATCAGACTGAAGAAGCTCATTCATCACGATGGCCATGGCCGTGGCACCGCTAATGAGGCTTAGTCTGAGCAAAAGAGAATGAGACATAAGGGAACCCTTTCTTGTTAGATCTAACACTTTCATAATGTATACTTATAATCTAATTAAATATCACTAAGGGAGGGGCTTTAAGCCCCTCCCTTAGACAGTCTATTTAGTCATCCTAGAAACATAATCTTTATGCGTAATAGAAACAAGACCACCAGATTTAAGAACTTGAATATCTTCTTGTGTGATAAAGCCTTTATGGACTGATTCCTCAAGAAGATGATCATAAAGAATAGCAGTCTGTTGAGAATAAGGATGACTTCCCATATTCTTAGGGATAGAAAGTAAGACATTTCCAAAAGGAGAGAAATCCCATCGGGTGCAGGCAAGAAGAATATGAGCTTCTGTTGTTGCTACTTGATGATCTACTTTACCAACAATATTAAGAGACTTACTCAAGAATTGTAGCATACCGATAGAGTTCATGAATGTTGTAAATTCAAGATCATTGATTTCATTACGGCCCTGGTTTAACATTGAGATTGTTGAAAATCCAATCTCAACAACAGCAGTAGTAGGAAGAGATAGTAGGAAAACCGTTAAAGGTGTTGAGATGAGTGAAAAATTACGATGATCGCTAAAATGTTCAGCTGTTGTTGATAGTTGATAGATACCATCCTCACGTTGAACAAGAGAATATTTATGACATTGAAATAACATTTTTGCCATCATGTTTTCATTAGCGTCAAGACTTGCTCCTTTAGGGATACCATCTGCTAATGCACTGATCTCTTGCTGTAAAGGAGTAATACCAAAATTCTCCATTTTAGGCTCCTTCTGCTACTTTAGAAGTAGTGGTGCTCTTTGACTCAATACGAGACGATAGTTCAATCCCTGTAATATAAACATCTTGACGTTTCTTAATCGTGGCAAATTCTTCTTCTGTAATATATCCAGCATCAAGGAATGGTTTGAAGACATTTGTGTAAATATGATCATCTAGCGCTTGTGCACTTTGACTAACCATACTTGTCGTCCCCATATCTGAATGGGCTGGGTTATGGAACATGAAAATTGAATTAGGGATGATCTTACGAACTTTACCAGCAGCCCAGATAGGAGCAGCGGCTGACATGACACTACCAGCTGCAATAGTCGTCACTTGAGCTTTAGAGGTAATGATCGCTGTCATGATCTTAAACATCCAGTTGATACATCCACCCATAGAGTTAATATAGAACATGATGTTTGTCTGTTCTGATGCTGTTTTCAAAATAACTAAAATATCTTCATACCGACGGAGTGACATAGCTTCTGATAGATCGGGACCAATTTGATCATTAAGGTAAATGATGTAGGTTGTCCCTGATTCCGATTTAGCTTCAGCTATGAACGGTGTCCGTGCTGGAACTGCTGGAAGGATGATCTCTTTACTACAAAAGCGTGTAATGGGTTGAGGAGTTGATTTTAAAGTCTTGGGAGCTTCTTGAGCTACCATGTCAAATGATGCCCCAAAAGCTTCAATAGCACTGGTTCCATTAGACGTATCGTTAGATCGATCCGCATTGAACAGTGATGTATGATTATAATCTAATGATTCCGTAGCGGTTGTAGGAATATACCGCCGTAGTGCGTCTGATAGGTTAAACATGTCTTACCTCCAAGTCATCATTTTGGTGTAAACATCACCAGCTGAATTAGCACCATCAATAAGGTCACGGGGCCCTGTAAGATGCGTCGTTGTGATCGTGTGACGCTCAACAGCAACATCTCCAAAGATATTCTTAAAATCACTATTTGTAAAAGTTTCACAAGCAGCTTCAGTAACAAGAGCATGAGCCATGTCATAAGTAAAGTCAACGATGATGGATTCATTACTAACATCACCAACAAAACGCTTAGAGGCTTGTGCATAGCCACCAGCCGTCACCGCGTCAGCTGTGATGAACTTCTTCATGCTCCGATAAATGATATCGTTAACCATATTAGAAACAGCAATAGACCGCAATGAGAACGACGTATTCATTAAGGGGGACTCAAAGCTTTCTTTAAGATAAGGGCCCCATTTACCACAAGGAAGAATATCAGCATAAATTAACTTAGTACCATCTTTTTCAGGTTCTTTATTAACACGAACATTATTCATGTGATGACTATGATTCTTTTCATCAACCAACATCAGTCGTTGACAAATACGATTATTATCAGGCTGACCATTAGGAAGAAGATACATAGAGAGATCGGGATGACCGTACTCACCATACAACGTACCGTCTTCCAACATCATCCTAAAATAACTGTCTTTATCAGTAAGTTGCTTTAAGAAATCATCAACGATATAATAAGTCCTATTACGACTCGTGCCGCCAAGGACTGCAATAGGAATACCTAAGTAACGACCTTCTGGATTCATTTCAGGTTTACCAAGTTTACGACCTTCACGAACAACAAGAGTTTCAATAACGAATGATGTCGCTGCAACTTTAGCACGCTCCTGATTCATATCAGGACGTGTTGGAATATCCATCATGGTACACATCCCCTTATATGGCGTATGGTTATGAAAACCCTATACCATTTTCAAAAAAATAAGAATAAAGAGAGGGAGGCCAAGCCTCCCTCTCTAACTGACCTGATCATTAAGTAGTATTTTAGAGTATTTATCCATTATTCTCTTTAGAATTGGAACTAAATTCATGTGGATTGAAGTCATCATCAGATAAACTGTAAAGACCGCTATTAATGCTAAACTGCCTGGTAAACTTCCTGTATTAGCAGGAACGTTAATTTTAGGATGATGACCATATCCAACACATTCTGTTAGTGGATTATCATCCCAATTGAAGTACATAGCGGGCATACCAAAAGGTAAAGATATATCCTCAGGTAAATTAAATAGAAGCTCATTAATAAAATCACCTTTCCATCTGGACATTAAGATCTCTAAAAACTTATTTAATTTAGTAGCTTCTACATTAACAAAATCATTAGTGTTTGTAACATTAGGATTATGTGAAAATACTACCAATATATCTGGATTAGTCCAATCAACACCAAATTGTATAATTCTAACATTTTCTGGTATATTGGAAGAATTATCAAATGTGTTTTCTTTGATGATAAAAGCATGTCCATTTAATACATCTTTAAGTACCATGATTATATCCTCTATTAAATGGGAAGGAGGGGTAATCCCTCCTTCTTAACCTAGACTCCAGTGGATCCAAAACCACCATCTCCACGTTCGGTTATAAATTTATCAAAATCTTCTTTAGAGATAATCCCAGACCCAAACGATCGACGAATGTATTGTTTAGTACCAAGAGTAGCAGGGGTCGTTTTAACCATATTGGGATTACTTAGTAGAGGCTCTTCATACATGAAATACCCAGCACGGATAGCAACGACTAATTGAGCGATACGATCTCCGCGTTTAATATCAAATGCAACATTCCCATGATTAATAAGAATGACTTTAATCTCACCACGATAATCAGGATCGATAGTACCTGGCGTATTAAGAACAGTAACACCATGTTTAGCAGCAAGACCTGACCGAGGGCGACATTGGATTTCATAAGCGCTATTGAAAATAACCCCTAGACCAGTACTAACAGCTTTAAATTGTCCGGGTAATAGAGTTACTGTTTCAGCAGATTGAATATCCATACCGACAGCATCAGGTGTTTTATATTGAGGTACGTCAAGACCTTCATGATTATCAATTAACCAACAAAATTTAATATCCATATTTTCAAAACTAAATCCGTTCATGGCGAGTTCCTCCTTATGGGTTAGGCCATTATGATGCGTGTATGCAGATCTTTCTTATACAACGTATACTCAGCAACAAACATAGAGACTGATGCTATTTCAGGAACATCTTTCTCTAATGCTGCCAATATCCTAAAATAAACATTAAGGATAGAAAGTTCTTTTTTATCTTTAGAATACTTATAAAGTTCATTATAGAACTCTGAAGGACTATTATCTTTTAGCATTAATGCATTATCATTATCAGGATAAAATTGATCAAATAGAATAGAACTATATTTAGTTGATACGTTGTTGTTAGGAAAGAACATTTCTTCAATATAATACTTACCTTCATCGCTAGAATATTTAAGAGCAGCTTTTAATAGGTCATCTTTAACTAATTGATGTCCAGCGATAACAAGATTCTTAAAATAGTGATTATTAATTAAATTAAACACTTTCCAATTAAGAACATACCGGGTATTTAAATCGATCGTCGTATGTTGAAAAACTTCATGAGTTTCTGATTTATACATTAGATCATCTGGATCTAGAGGGATGAACCATTTAAGCTCTGGGTTCAACCAATCAGAAGGATCACCCCGAATATCGTTACGCATATATCCTCCGATCACTATAATCCTGCTTGCATCCATGTAATATATACCTAAAAACAAAATAAAATAGAAGAAGGAGGGCCGAAGCCCTCCCCTTCCGATCAGACTTGCTCTTGATGTAACGGAAGACCTCGAAACAGATCTTCAAAGGGTTGATTAACTTTATTCTCATTCAGCAGAGATGCTAACATCCCTTCTTCAAGATAAGACCCAGCGATACGAGCCGTTGTACTATCCGGTGCCAACCGAACAGATCGCAACGGAACGATAACGGGTTTCTCAACCATATCAGTATGGCGATAGAACTTAAACAGATCTTTTTGATCTCGAGCAAGATGCGCAATAAGACATTCGAAGATCGCATGATCAGAAGGAAGTTTACTATCACACATCAAGTCAGATTGATCAAAGATGATGAACGCATCGTTGTAAGTATACCAGTAAGGCAAATTACCTCGAGTCATATACTCAACATACATCCCGTACATGATGTTTTTATCTTTCACAACCGTGGTATTAGAAATAAACACATCGCCAGTATACAACTTCAGGACAACATAGGGAACACTATCAACAACCATGTTCGTTATCTCTGTTGGTTGAATAGCTACTTTAACCAACAGGTGAAGGGCTGCTCGATAAGTATCATCAAAGATCATATCCATCAACACAACGGTTTCTACATACTCACCGATAGTCATCAGGTTGTAGCTTTGAAGTCGTTGAGGAATACGAAGTTCTAAAGATTCTCCGATAAAAATTAAATTACCTTGAGGGTTAAGTTTAAAATATCGATCTACATCCTTCAATGGGATGTAGTCTTTGGTGTACGGTGGTGCCATACCTACCTCCCATTTAAAAAAACAATTGCGCACCCATGAGATCAACGCGACTAAATGCTCAAGTCATTCCAAGAACGGGTAAGGGTCCTAAGGATCACTGATGCCTCATTCCCCGTGGCAAGCACGTCTAAGGTTAACTAAGCGTCTCGGCCTACTCGTCATCCCCATGGGTGCAGATTATAGTTAAACTCCGAAAAAGAATATTCCTGTAAAAAATTATCAGCTTGTGATATAAACGCGTGCGCGCGATCGCGCGTGTGTGCCTGCGCGCACAGAAATGTATATCTTATTTATTAACATAAATAAGATATAAGAT
>Ga0247723_1000307_pt1 | contig 33235 bp, 49 predicted proteins | sample MSEWelMarce5H_FC_FD_189079 | JGI IMG/M metagenome (GOLD analysis project Ga0247723, IMG submission 189079) | Subsurface sediment microbial communities from gas well in West Virginia, United States - MSEEL Well Study Marcellus 5H_FC | ecosystem: Environmental > Terrestrial > Deep subsurface >... | reverse complement strand
TGCCATATTAAACGTATGTTAATTCAATTACTTTAATAAGTTCAACTTTGGTCACGTTAAAGTCCATAGGGTTATAATCCAAGACCTTATTCAACCTCCAAAGTGAACCATCAATATAAATCAGTTTGCTAAAATCAAGGTTATAAATGTCAACCTCATTCAATTTCAATGAGCAGGTCAGTAGTTTACTATCCTTGTCAGTTATTTCTGCAATGTACTCGGACCAATACCCATTAAATAGATTCGCTGCCGTGACAGATGTTGGATTATAGTACACCTCTTTAGTTGCTCCCCAATTGATATCCGCTTGTGAATTATACGGGTCATCTAAATGTCCTGCATAACCATAATCACTATAAGATGCAATAACGCTTCCACCAACACCATTGCGAATACTCCAAGTAGTAACACCAGTAATCTTCTTTGCTTGAAGAATCCTTATGACAGAATCCATCTTATCTTCTTTGGTATTCTCGTTGGATAGTTTGTAAATGGCAGGGTATATCTTATCTGTTCCCGTTTTTCTGTATAGGACTGTTCCTGCAAATATTATCTCGGTTGCATCCACCTCCTTTACAAACTCATTCTCACTATCATAAATGAAATCACCATATCCTTCATTGAACTTCTTGCGGTAGTTCTCCGCATAGAAATCATTGTCTTGCTTGTACTTGTAATCATAGTAACGTGCAGTAAACTCTGACATTGGTTTCAACCTCATTACACTTCCTCGGTCTACCTTAGCAGTCCAATCAACCTGACTGCCATCATAGAAGTCTATAAATGGTTTAATGATAAGTTTCTTCTCTACAAGTTTGTCCTCATACACATAAAGGTTGAACATCTTTACAATAGATGCAAAGAAGTCCTTCTGAAAGACCCCCTTTGGTATTGTGTTATTGATTACAATACTATCCCCATAGTTAACAGTAACCTCTGTTGGATTGCTTGATATAACGCTAAAGTTTCCCGATTCAATATCTAAATCTGAGAAATTACCTACTAAATCAACATCTAAAGTATCAGTATTGACAAGCGTAACCAATGACACACTGAGGTCTGCATTGAAGTTGTAATTGCTCCCAGGGGTAGTGTAAGTAACCCCCGAAATAGGTGTACCATTCTTACGCAATTGAATCGTAAAGTCGCTTGTTGGACTGATTGCATTAATGACTCCTGATATGTTCAAGGTAATGCTTCCTGAGAATGCCGTTGCTGAATTATAGGTAAAGTCGCTACCACTTCCCGTGATGGTAAAGTTTCCTGCATTAAGAATGTCAAATTCAACATTACCTGCTGCGTTGATATAGTTCTTTACCTTTGCCGTTGCAAGTAAGTTAAGTGCAGTGCTTTTGGTTAGTGTCTTCTGATTGTGAGGAATCACCAATCTGTTCATCAATGCCGTACTAAGCAAAGGGAAGTCATAGGTATAACCTGACCCGTCAAGTATTTTGGTAAGGTATTGCTTTACATACAAAGCAGGTCTGAAGGCATCAAAAGAAAAGTCTACCTTATTGGTTGATTCTACCCCATAGTCTATCAAAGGGAAGTAAACACCAGTACCGCTAATGTTATCCCAACTATTCTGAATGTTAGTATAGTTCCAAATGGTATCAGCAATTCCAAAGTCTATGTCTTCTAACTTACTATTCCCAAGTGCGTTAATGAATCCACCCAACTCACCGAACACACAGACCTCGTACTCAATGCTTCTATCATCTATGATGATTTCAAGCATCCTAAGAACACCCTTAAATATCTGAATCTTATCTACCAAGATAATGCAAGGAACTGACTTGGTTGCATTGAAGTTGTAACCCACATTTGGTTGTCCTTCATTGTATAGATTGGCATTTCCGAACTCAAATATATTACCGAATAACTTATTATTTGTATCATTACCAGGTAGTACTATTGTTTTACTAAATGAGGTGTTCCTTGTTGCAAAGTCTTGTATCTCATCAATCGCATAGGTAAACTCTGCTGAGATGTTCTTTGTTAAATCAAGTCTGTAATTATCTATGTATATTTCGGTCCTCATCTAAATTGAGAATATTTTTTATTTGCAATCTGCACATCTAACTCAAGATTGAACATCTTGTCTGCAATCCTCTTCTTCTCCTCCCAATTGCTTGTCATAGTGACAATAGGATAGTAGTACCCACCTTGCTCAAAGTAGACTTCAGGTGATTGGATTAATTCCCTCAACCAATTGTAATCAGTTACATTTAAATAATTACTTCGCAGTTTGTACATTGTTGTATGCTCAACCACATACTTAGTTGCACCAGGGTTGATTCTGTTGTAATCATCATAGGAACGCATTGCAACCGCAGAAGCATTGTATCTAAACTTGCTACCTTCGTACTGCTTTGATTCCACGTTCCTTGCTTCCTTGTTGACCAATCTGAAGTGCATTGTATCGTAACCTCCTAACTGATTCAAGAAGTGCAATGCTATCGGTGAGTAGTTAGGATTGCAAACTAACTTAACCCTTACTTCATCCCCGAAACTTGACCCATTGTGCAATTTAATGCCGTATGAGTATGCAGATTGTGGGATGACTGTTGACCCATACCAAGAATTAATTGCAGTTGGTGAGATGTCAAGCAGACTAAAAGACTCTTGAGGGTCTGTTGCGGTTGTTACTGCACTTCCGCTTGTAGTCCCGTTCTCGTTATAAAGTTGCACCGATGGATACACATTTGTAGTTACTCCTGATGCGTACATATACCCAATATGTAACTTATCCGTGAATGCACATTCAACATTGCTCAAGTCTCTATTGGTTAACCATTCGTTGATGTATGACTTAAAATAGGTCGGAGATTGTGCAGGATTGTAAAAGTCGGGATAGTAGAAGTTGAATGCGACATAGGTTTGCTCAATGAGATTCGTGTAAGTAATTCCACCATATTCCTCTCCGTATTTTATGGTAAATTCCTTGTAAATGTTGTCAGTAGATGAACTGAAAAGGGTAGTGGCAGTATTCGGAGTAAAGTATGAAGAAGCATAGTTCCTCATAATGTTCCCTGCATTGAATATCCCTTTGGTACTGGTCACATCGGGGAACTGCTTTATTCTTGCTACCAAGACCGCATCTACATAGACATCAAACACATACTTAAAATTGGTTGATGCTTTATTGGTACTATCCACAACAAACCAAAGGTCATCATGTATGGATGCGTATTGTTCGGGTATGCTATTAACTGTTATTGCCATAATTAGTTCTTCTCTTCATTAATTAGCGAAGCAGCCTGTTTTATGTACACTCTTACATCTCCCCCCACTGCTTCTGCCATTTTATTATAAAATTGGTCATTAAACACCTGAGTAATGGCATCATCAAAGAATCCCGTTCTCGGTAATCCCCTTTGTTTAATCTTCCTTGCTATAAGGTAAGCAGTAGTGCGACCAGTGTTTAATTCCGAAACAGACTTTCTTTTCCTTTGCAGACTTGTTAGGTTATACTTTTGGTCCTCCCTTCTTGATAACTTTGCGTTCCTTTTTACCCACTTTTGGATAGCAGTTACCATCGGTCCATTCATAGAAGGATATGCGGACCTAAAGCGATAAGGTGAATTGGGTGTACCTGATTTAAAACCTTTAACACCTTTATTTACAAAGTCATAGTATTTTGCTGCCTCTGAACTCTTAGGATAACCGATGTCTATAAGATAAGACCCGTTTGCCTTTATGATGTCCCCTTGCTGAATATCTCTTTCAAGTCTACCAGTATCGGTCTTATTATCATTAATCAAGTTCTTCTGCACCTGAATAATGAATCTTGCAGCATAGGCAATCATTACCTTCTCAACGAATGGCAATTCTTTTAATGAGGCATAATCTTTACGCTTTGATGCCTCCGATTCAATTATCGCATCATTTACTACTACAATCGTATCAACTTTTGCCATAACTCTTTCGTATTAGTTCGTTATCATGTTCCATCTTCGCTTTGAGGTAGGCAAGGTCATTGAGGAAGTTTATGACAGGTAAGTTAAATGCTTGGTCAAGTGTGATTCCTTCAAACTCGGCAACCAGTTTGGTTTGGTAAATCCATCCATAATGGTGCATAAAACCTGATGCACTTCTTCCGCTTTCATCTTCTCCACTCCCTGCTCCATCATTTGGTTCACCATATAATCCCTTGAATTCTTTATCCAAAGCCTGAATACTTGATAAAAAAAAACCACCGAACCAAGAACGGATTGGATAGGTGCTTCAAGCATATCCTGTGCGTAATCTGAATGCTTACTTGCATCGTATTTATCATCTACCCACCCAAACCATCCCCTCTTCTGTGGAATAACCATACACGCCATAATCTTATGCAGATTGCCCATTACATCGTTACTGAAGTGCTTAGATTCAATATACCTGGAGGCAGGTATATTCCTCACATCATAAACGCATTTATATCTCTTCCCGTTAATCTTTAGCACCTTTACCGCCTCAGGTTTAATCTCTTCGTTGATGAATGCAATTGATTGCAATAGTGGTCCAAGTTCCTTAACTGGTAAACTATCAATCTGATTCTCCGTTTGATTAGTCAGTATTGAGGCAACCTTTACAGATATGTCAAGGTCGGTAAGGTCCTTGCTATTTGCATAGAGTTCATTAATCTGTTGGTATTGGAAGACTGTAACGTTTGACCAATTCATAATGTTAAATAGTTTAAATGTGAAAAATGGAAGTTCCTATGCAAATGAATATCTACCACTCCCCACATTCTTTTGAAGGTGTTGCCAAGCAAGGGACAGACTAACTACGCAGTCATCATGGAATCCTTGAGGTGCGGAGTACTTTACTCCAAAGGATGTGTACTGGTATTCAAATATCTCTAACTCATCCACAATAGGACCGCTTGGGAATGTTATTTTCCTTTGATGAATAGCGGAGGCAAGTCCCTCCATTAGCATCTGCTTTGAGGTACTGCTGAACTTATACCCTTGCACTTCAAGACCCTCACGTTGCATATCCTCAAATATTGGGTCACCTACCCCCGTAGAATCCATCAGGATTGGTGCTTTAGGTAGATTGATGATATACTCCTTAGTTTGCCTCCAATCTCTTTGAAACCTCTCAAAATGACATACAGAACCATTCTTATCCAAACCAATTACCACAGTCCAGTCAACCGCTTTGGCAAGGTCTATGCCATAACAGGCAACAGGATTGGTAGACATTGGGAATATGCACTGGCGAATATAAGCAGACCCAAAAGGATTGGCAGCATTCTCGGCAGGGTTTGCCATGTACTCCTGCTCAAAGACTACCTCAGGCAGTTGCATCCTTGCACTATCAACCTCTGACTTATCTATGTAAGGATTGTCATAGGTACTAAACTTAAACGATTGCCAATCTTCCTCACCTCCGTTCCCTTTCATAAACAATGAGTAAAAGTAGTTCTTACCCTTTGGAGTAGACAGGAACAATGCCTTACCCTTGTAATCGGTCAGGGTAGGTCTGATACTATTTAACCAACCGCCTTCAAGGTCGGGTATGAAACTTGCCTCATCTACCACAACCAGGTGGAACTTTCTGCCTCGCAGGTTATCTAACCTCTCCCCTGTAAAAAACTGAACTGAACCGCCATTCGGGAACTCAATAGTCAAATCGGACCGATTAGAAGCGAATGGTACTGCTTTTGCTAACTTGTCAAAGAAAGTCTTGGCAAGGTTATAAGTCGGGGTAATATAGGCAACAGTTTGCCCCACAATGGCATTCTTTATAATCTCTACCTGTGAGAGTTCAGACTTGCCAAACCTTCTGCCACACATCACCACCCTAAACCTTGCTGAACTGTCAAGGATTGCTTGTTGGTTTTCGTGTGCTTCAGGTAGTTCAATTATCATAGAATGGTCTTTCCTTTGGTAAATACCACCTCAATCTTCCCATCATTGGTTATATGTGCCGTTTCCTTTGGTTTGCCATATACCCTGGTGAGTAAGGTATCAATTGAATAAAGGCTTCCCTTCTCCAGTGACTTTCTCAATGCCCCTGCAATGGTCTTCTCCAATACGGTTGCTTTCGGGTTATCCCATACTGCTTTAAGTTCCTGCATATCCATTGACATAATTGCTTGGATGCAATCATTGACCTCCGCTAACTTGTACCCCTGCTCTTTGAGAAGTGATACATATTTCCTCGGTCTGCCGTTTGGGTTTCCTGATACTCCCTTCTCCCAATTCTGTATCTCGCCTCCGTGTTCTTGCTTGATTCGCTTTGCCATTGTTAGTCCATTGTTTTAGTATACTTCTCCCCGTTCCTCTTTACTTCCAAAGTAGGGTCAAGTTTCATCATCCTGTCCACTATTACTTGGCAGTATTTAGGGTCAAATTCCACGAGGTAACCCTTCCTATTTAACTGATGTGCTGCCACCATTGTAGTTCCAGAACCCCCAAAAGCATCCGCTACGATATCTCCCTGCTTACTACTATTCCCTATTTGATATGCAATTAAAGGGATTGGTTTCATCGTTGGATGCTCTGCGTTCCTGCTTGGTCGGTCAAATTCTAAAATAGTTGTCTGCTTTCTATCTGAATACCATCCGTGAGCAGCACCTTCTTTCCATCCATAAAGGCAAGGTTCGTGTCTCCATTGGTAATCTTGTCTACCCATTACCATTGAATTTTTAACCCAAATAAGACATTGCTTTACCATTATTCCTGCATTCTTCATTGCTGACCTAAAATTTGCCCCTTCGGAATCTGCATGCCAAACATACCAAGCACCACCTGCTTTGGTGTAACTTCCTAATGCCGTGTAGAAATCGTAAAGGAACTGATAAAAGGAATCATCGGACATACTATCGTTTGCAATAGTCAAAGCATCCTTTGTTTTCCCTTCGTATGCCACATTGTAAGGTGGGTCGGTTACAACTAAATCCGCTAATTGATTTTCAAATAGTTTTGCAAATGTATCTGTTTGAGTGCTATCCCCACAAATTAACCTATGAGGACCTATTTCAAATATATCCCCCAGGACAATATCTGTCTTTAAATGTTCGGGTATTTCATAGTCATCCTCCTCTGCTTCTTCTTCGTGTTTAAAGTCAGGAATATCTAACCCCCAATCTGTCAACTGTTCTGCATCCCAATTATTCGCAAGGTCTTCCCAATCCCATTCACCGAACCCGACATTATCCTTGATGATGAACTGCTTCTGTTGGTCTTCTGTCAGGTCTTCTGCCTTAATGATTGCTAACTCTTTGATACCTGCTTCCTTACAAGCCTTTAAACGCATATTACCTCCCAAGACTACCATATCCGCATTTACTACGATAGGTCTAATGTTAAGCATCTCAGGGAACTCCTTGATTGATTTGACTAACTTTTGGAACTTGTCATCCTTGATGATTCTTGGATTGTTCGGGTTAGACTTTACCTCGCTGATTTTAACTGTGATTGGATTCATTATTTTAGTTTAGTTAATACTCTGTTATGTACCAGGTTCAGTTCATGCTTCCATTGTTCTGTCTGTCCTTCTCTTGGGAGGAATTGGTCTACTGCGTTTGATACGGATTGGATACCTGCAAAGTAACCCCAAGGCATTGGGATAGCATTATTGCAGTCATCTATTACCAATGTACCGCCTACCTTTAGGATTGGCAGATAGTTCTTGAGGTCAGACATTACCACCTCATAAGTATGTCCTCCATCTATGTATAGGACATCGGGTGGATTCTGTGAGGCAAGTTTAACTGCTACGGGATTGGTTGAATCTAATGTGATTAGTTCGTAATCATCGGCAATCTTAAATGTGTCATGCAGTTTCTTAATGTCTGCTTCGTAGTCTGATTCCCAATGCCCATCCGATGTGTCAAGCGGAGTAATCCCGATTCGCCTAACCTTTTTGCCGTGTCTTTCTGCAAGTAGAGCAACAAGTCCAAGTATCTGCCCTCTGAAAACTCCAATCTCCATAAAGGTAAATTCTTGAGGCATTCTCTTGATGATATCGTTCCACATCCACAAGAAGCATCTTTCACCGAATCCGAATGCGTTTGCTTCTATCCAGTCCCTATACTCTTTAAGTTCTTGGTCTGCGTTTACCTTGTCGGTATATTCTTTAACCAGTTCTTCCATCATAATAAGTAAAATTTGCTCATGTCAGTCTTGCCATTCCCATGAATAAACATTGGGAAGGTATGTGTTTTATTGTTGTACAATCTATTGTACGTTAGGGTAAAGTCACCTTCCACCTCAAACGCTACTGATTGGAAGATATTACAATAATCAAGTCCTATCTTGTCAGGCATTGCAAGGAATCGTTCAGTGTACCATCTTTGGTCATCATCCTCAAATCTCGGAGGATTACTATTGTAAACACTAATGAAGTGTTCCTTATTGCCGTATATCTGTCCGCTATTTAGAAACTTCCATTCGTGATTTACTACTGGAAACATTCCCATCTTATGCGTATCGGGATAGCATCCTTTCTCACTTGATACTATCATTGGGTAGTCCTTCTTTTTAAACTTAAACTCATGCGGACTTGCAATGCAATAATTATCGTAAGCATCAAGGTAGATGAACTCATCTATATCAGTTGAGCATAGGTACTCATAAAGTCCGATAATCTTAGTACCAAACCCCTTCCATTCTCTGACTATTGGATGATAGGACCATCCGTGTTGCTTGAGTGATTCCTCAAACTTCAACCAACCTGCATGGTTGGGATTGTCAAGTGATACTATTACTTTCATTGAAAAGGATTGTAGTATATTGGTCTTGTGCCGTGATAGTATTCATGGGTCATCTTGATTACCTGTTGGGTTACCTCTGCACTATGCTTCTCCTTCCACGTTTGGTATTCCGTTTCTCCTTTGTCTATGTGTTCAATCTCTATGTGAGGCAAGAACACATTCCACATCCCTGCAACTGTTGACCTATGAGATGCAAGAACATCATCATAACCGTAGAGGTTAGGTTGGCAAAGATACCCTATTTTGTCAAGCAAAGCGGAGGAGTACATTTGGCAAGTACCGATTATGTGATGACATTTTTCAACTATTATCCATCTCTGACCTGCGAAGTGTGGTAGCATAATCAATTCACTTCTCCAATCAGGTAGTGCGTGATTAGGTTCTTCCCAACAATCTTTACGCTTCAGTCCTACAATACCAATCTTGGGTTCACGTTCAATTGCCTCAACCATTTTATTAACCCAATAAGGGTCATCAATAGTAACATCGTTATCCATCTTAATGCAGTGCTGACCTGGTTTGCGATTCTTCCAAGCAAGATTAATTGCTTCAGCAGTTCCAATGTTCTCTTTATTGGTGATAAGATTTACGTGACCAGTCTCTGCCCAAGATGCAAGTATCTTTTTAGTTGCGTCACAAGAGTTATTATCTATAATCCAAAAGTCATTGTAAAAGAAAACATCTTGATTATACAATTCTCTAAGGACCTGCTTTGTAAGTTCTGACCTTTTATTCTCTTCGGTATCGTGTACCGCCATTGCGATTAGTACCTTCTCCATTAGTCTACAAGTTTGTCAATGTTAATACTTTTTTCATCTAACATCTCCCATAACTTATGGTAAGCAGAATTAACTGCATCATCTATATCAAGTTCATCTTTTAATGCTTTCTCAGTTACTTCTTTTTTTGTGTTATTCATAAAGTTCCATAAGACCATGCAAATATCAGATGATTGAATACATCTTAAATGTGCAATGCTATCATCGTAATCATCAAGGTCAAATGTCAATTGTGCCTTCATTTGAATTGTTTTTTATTTAATTGATTGAAAAACCTGATTTCTTAATTTATTTACCTTGACTAAATCAAAGTTCTCCCTGCACCATTCTCCGTTGGCAAGACCCATCTCTTGTCTATAAATAGCATCTTTGACAACTTTTTTAATATTTGTGAACCAATCTGACTGATTATTCACTCGGATGATATGCTTACACTCTGCATAAGGTTTCACATTGGAACAGATAACAGGTGCATTTTTCGTTGCTGCCTCCAAGACCTTGAGGTTAGACTTCATTGAGTTGAACTTGGAATCCACCAAAGGAACAAGACAAGCATCTGCTTCATTATAAAAGTTCATATATTGGTCCACTGGTAACGCACCGCGTATGTACCCATCAACCTTAAAACCACACATATAGTCATTAATCATTCTGCCCCAAACGTTAACTACTTCCTTGTCTTCTGAGTAACCGCATAGAATAAAGTTTGCGTTATTCTTAACCATTGAATCTCCTGCCACCCTTTTCATTGGATTCTTTAGGATTGCAATGTCCTTCTCGTGTGTTACTGAACCTGCATAAACAAATCGGACCTTATCGGATTCAGTCTTTACATCTGTGAACTGGTCCTCACCATAAGGTAATGCGTTTGGTATTACTATCCAATTAGGATTAAGTTCATCAACGTGAACCGCTAAATCATTGTTAGAGCAGATAACCAAGTCTGCTACCTTTATATGGTCTATGACCTTTTGAGTAGGATATTTTCCGTAAAGGATATGCCAAGCATCTAAGTTCCAATAATCATCAACATCCACTACCAACTTGAATCCGTACTTCTCCCGTAACCTTACAACCTCATCAACCTCCATTCCTGCCATATACCGATTGATGAAAAGAATGTCATACTCTTTTTGAAGTTCTTCCTCGGTTAGTACATCTGTCATCATTGCATATTCTTTTGGCAGATAGATTACGGGATTGAACAACCTATGAAAAGATACCCCTGAGTTTCTTTGACCGACTGTGATGATTCTCATTGCTTATTTTTAAATGGTCTACCTTTCTTCTTTGGTTCTTGTACTGGTTCTTGTACTACTTCTGCATCAAGGACCTTCTTTGCTTGGTACTCATCCCAAAAGGTAATCAATCTCTTCATCATGCTACTCACACATGAACTGCACCAACTTGTCAGAATGAAACCAGGGTCAAGATACTTTCTGTAAATCTGCTCATATCCAACCAAGATGTGCAAAGGAAGGTTCTTCATAAACCCAATCTTAACACATTCAAAGTTGTAAATGTTCTCTTGTATAAATTGCTCGTCTTCCTGTGTCATGTATTTATTTTTTAAAAAATATATTGTTCATTAGGTTACGAAATAGCGGAGCAGATACCCCTGCAACGAATGCCACCAACGTGCAATTAAGGACCATTAAAGGCACGAAGTACAAAGCAATGGCAACATATACACTGAGGCACATATTGCAATTAAATGGTTTAAAATTGATTTTCCACTTCTCAGGCAGTCTTGCCATGTCTATAAAGTAAAAGACAAAGAAAAGGGATGCGATTACAACCTTAATCAATAACATAATTTTTGATTTTATATTTAAGTAAAGTGCGACTTTTTTTAATTGTCTTCATAAGGGAACGATAAGGAATACCAGTGTCCCGTGAAAGGGACATTATGTTCTGCCCATTCTCGGAATATAGTCTAAGGATTTCAAGTTCGTACCAATGCAGTATCTTTAAAGAGTTATTTAGTTTTACAGTTATCTCATCGGTTTGAATAGTATCACTTACATCGGGTGCATCATGCTTCTCGGTCCATTCGGTGAAGACCTTTCTGAACTTATTGAAGAAGGTTGACCTATCGGACTTTATCATTGTCAGCATAGTGCGGACCAAGTAGAACTTTAGAAATCCACCCTTATGGTATGTCATAAACTTCTCTTCATCCATCTCACACAATACCATAAACATCTCCTGCCTCAAGTCATCCTGCAACTCAAATGGTTGCATTTTCTTGATGGCATTGTCTATATCCTTGTCAGTGTATAGACCTGCTATGATATCGTTTTTAGTCAGACCCATTCATTCAGTTCAGGGATACCTTTATTGTCAGTTGCAAGGTAGCACAAAGCACCTGCATTCTTTGCTCTATTGAGAAATACTATTTGAAAATCGCTTAATTTATCCTTAATAGTTTTAACCTCACAATAAACCGCCTTGCCTGTTGTCTTGCAAAATCCTGTGATATCTGCTACCCCTCTTTCACCAATGAACTTGCGACCAGGTACACTCAAATTGTTATTTCGCCAAACATAGTAACCTTTGGATTCCAACTTGATAAGTGCAAACTTTGTTATCATTCCTGCCGTCAAGTCCATTACCCTCTGTTAATTAGTTTAGTGAAATAATCTGCTACCGCCATCCGATAGCATTGATGCTCCATGTAGTCATCATCCTTCATTTTGTTCTTGATGTCTATCTTGTCTTGCCTTGAACCTTCAAACATCTTCTCATTCATTGCCTTCAGGACCTTGTCATAGGTATCTTCAACCTCTACAATGATTTTGCCTTGCTTGTGAAGGATATGGAAGACATCCACCCCGAATACGATGCTATCCCAAATGCGAAAATTTTTATAACAATCAAACGCAGTCTCTATCTTTTCATCATCCGTAATAAACCTTGGTTGCCATTTGCTTTCTTCTACTGGTTTAATTTCATTAAGTTTCTGCATCCCATACCTTGCGAATGCTCTAAGCAATCTGTGAAGGTATAACATTGAGAAGTTTTGATAAGTTTCTGCTTCTATGTCAAGTTTACCCTTTGCTGCTAAGTCAAAAGCAAGAGAGATTTCGCCTACCTTAATGTTAGGGTATTCCTCCATTATTGACTTGTACATGATTAACATATCTGCATTGTTTGGCATCTTATCTGCTTTAACACCAAGTTTCTGCATCCCGTTAATAAGTTCATCAATAACCAATGCAGTGCTTAGTGATGCTATTGGTTGTGATGTCCTTGATAGTTTAAACCTCTCAAGGTCTAATTCCTCTGAGTTGGTCAATTTTTTCTGCGTACTGATGGAGTTCTGCTCTGCGTTCTGCATAGATGTCAGAACTTGATTTAGTGGTAACATTTTTAGTTTCTTTAAGTTTGAATAATCCTTTATAGTTATTTGATATGCTTTGATTGATAACTTTTTTTGCAGTTTCTAAATCACCGCTTGAAAGTTCTACTAAGTTGTTTATGGCAGTCTGTTCAGTCTTGGAAGACTTAAACTTATTGCCATGCTCAACCTTTTTATATTCCATCCATCCTTTCCAAATATTTTCCCAATCATCAGAAATAAACTCTAATTCTTTTATTTGTATTAAATCTTTCTTTTGTATGGAATTAGTCTTTTGTATAATGGCACTTTCACCGAGGTCGGTAATTTCCGATGTCGGGTTTCCCCGAACTCGGATAGGTTCACTTTCGGCAGGTATGTCATAGACAATATGATTCCAACCTACAAACCTTCCTGTTCCTTGGTCATGCATCTTGATTGATAAGATATAACCCTTAGACTGCAACCCCTTAAATGCCCTATCTATGCTACCTGGTTTATCGGGAAGGTTATTGTACAGATTCTTTTTGTAGATGACCCAATCTGATGGAAGTGATAATAAATAACTCAAAAGACCTTTTTCATCAAGAGACAGAGACTTGGACTTTATCAACTCATTTGGTAAAGTTGTGAACCTTTCGGTTGACTTGCTCTTTACTATTTGTCCAGTATTCATAATAAAAAATACCTTAAAAAGATTCGGGGGGAACAGGTCTGCTCTTGCAAACCTCCGAACCTTTCTAAGGCATTAATAAGTTTTTCTTGTACCTGATGTTCCCCTATCAAGTACTCCAAATATAATATTTTATTTAACATCTTCAACCTTTTTCTTCACTCGGACTGCATAGGTTTTGCCATCAATCCTACTGATAACTTTGCGACCAACCTGCCTCAAGTCGCTAATCTTATTAGGTGGATATCCCATAAAGTTGCATACGCACTTGCCTGACCGATAGGTGACCGCCTTTGCTCTGCGTTCATCTATATCCTCAATGCCAAGGTCATAAACTAGATACTCAACTGCGTTCTCAAGATGATAGGTTAAATCTCTCATTTGAATTTAATTTTAAGCATTAATGCAATTGATGCTAAGATATGGACAATGATTGCAACTGGTATAGATACAAAAATAAAATAAACCCACTCAAAGATTCTTTTCATGTTATTTAATTAATTTGGTTAAAGGAATTAAAACCATTTCTGACCTATTGTTATCTCCACCATTTTTAATTCTACCTTCTTTGTAACATTCCCGTGCAATTGCTTTCAACTCATTTATCTCAATAAAAAATATCCGTAAATGATTATACAAAACAAATGCCCAATAGTCTGCCTCAGTTGTACTGATTCCTGATGGATAACCTTTGTATCTAAATTCTACTGCAATGTTCCCTGTAAGGTGTGCAATCCTATCTGTTTTAACTTCTATTTTCTGACCTCCATTTAGAAGTGATAGTGCAATACTTTCCCCATCGTTTCCAAAACGTAAATCTATATCAAAGTTCTTTTGTAGGTGTCCAACTAACATAGGAAAGAATTAGGAGAGGTCATTACAACCTCTCCTTTGGTTTTCAATCAGAATGGTAAGTCTTGAGGTTCTTCTTGCTTTGAAGGTCCACCTGCTGCCATAAACTTGGCATTACCTATAATTGTGCCTTTAAGACCTTTCTCCCTTTCTTCCTTGGTGATGGATTCAACTATGAACCCATTGTTTCCGTACTGGTCCACTTCTTCTTTGAGGAATAAAGTCGCGGACAAATATTGCCCTTTTTTACCCTTGTACAATCTTTTAGCGTCAATTTTACTCACGTCAATGTTTAGGCTGATTAATTTTTGCATAATTGTTATTTTGAAAGTTGAATTTTGAAGGTTGAAGTTACTGACTTTATGGGCAGGTCTCCTTTGTGGTAGGTCTTTTCTTTGTCTTCTATTTCCTTTTGCTTTTCCTTTAACAAGACAATCTGCTCTTCAAGTTCGGACCAACCAGGTAGGTCTGAATAATCGTACTTGACTGTTTCCATATTGGAAACAACTGCACCAAGTACCTCTGCTTTTCCCTTAGGGTGTTTCATAAGTTCTGAGAGAACATTGGCAGTAATTCGGGATTTAACCGACTTAACCAGTTGTTCTAAACCATTGAACTTAATTGCCAGTTCTAAAGGGTCAAGCAATCCATCGTTTACCTGCTCTTGGATGGCATCTGCCATAAGTTCAATTGCAAATTTGGTGAAAGCAACATCCCCCACCCTTGTGATTATTTCATTAACCTTTAAGTATTTCATTTTTTCTTGTTTTTAATTGTTCTTTTATAAATGTGTTCGTTTCTATTTTGTGTTTGTTGGCATCATACACCGCCTTGAGTTCTACAATGTTACTTGCCTTTTTTATTGCAATTGCAAGTCTGCCAATGCTCAACTCTGCATCTTCCTCAATAACCTCAACAGATTCTACCTCCATCTGAGGCAATGCTTCAACCATTGTTTGCAATGCCACTGTGGTTGCATTAGGGATGGTTTCTGCCTCTGATTCATCCAAAACACCCAATCCTAAGAGGTCAAGTGTTGCCCTCCGTTTTGCCTTGGTTTCCGCTTTCATTATCGCGTTTGCATACATCTCACCTTTAAGTCCTGCAATATTGACTGCTCCGATACTTTCCGTACATCTGCCATCAGGAAGAGATGCCTTGCTTGTTACAATATAAACACCTGCTTCAGCGTTTGTATCCCTTGAGGTGATTAGGTGCGATACCTTGTGCAGTTTGTTAAGTTGCTGAGTTCCTGACCTTGTGCAATAAAGTACCTCTTTGCCGTTAAGTCTGAGGATGTCAAAAGGTTTGGTAAATGGGTCAAGTCCCATTCTTTCACAATAACCATTATAATACCTCACTTTGTCGTTTGCCGACAACTTGGATAAGTCCCCCTGAAGTATCAACTGGTTCGCAATAGAGACTGACTGGTCTTGATTCTGATTCTTGTTCTGTGCCATTTTGTTGTGATTTTAGTAAATATGGAAAAGGTTTTTCTATTCTGTAAGGCATTGAGTTCTGCATCATGGATTTTTGGGTAATATAGATTTCCCATTCCTTGATGCTCTTTAATCCGTAAAAGTAGTACCATTGTCTTCTCTGCCTCTCTACTGATTCGTGATTCCTTAATGGGTAAGCAGTTGCACGGACTTCGCCACGGACCTCAAGGGTCATCTCAATTCTATCATAGTACATAATCGCAATAGTATTCGTGGTCATACTCTGAGTCCATCTTGAACGTGTAAGCATCCATGCACTTCTGTTCTACCAATTCATAGAAGGCAGAATGAAACTGAGGAAGAATGTTGATGCAGTGGTAACCTGGTATAAGCATTTCCCTTACTTGGACATCTACATAATCCTCCGCATCATTAATGGTAGCGGTAACCATAATCATAATGTCTGCAAGGGAAATCTTTAACCATTCCGCAGGTATGCGGACATTTGTTGTGACTTGTTTTTTCATTGTTGTGATTTGATTTGTGTTAAAGTTAATTAATTTCTTCTAAAACTTGAAATAATTTTTGCATTGTACACAGTCTGACCTTTCCGCTTTTCTCTGCTCTGTTGATAGTTGCCAGTGAGATGCCTGACAATTCTGCTAACTTTTCCTGTGTGATTTCCTTTGCTCTTCTCAATCTTCTAAGTTCTTGCCTTGTCATTTGTTTTGGTTTTTATTGATTAAAATATTCTGTATAGGTCCGCATAAGGGTCATTGTGCTTCTTGCTCTTTACTATCTTCTCACAGACCTTGCAACGATTGCTCAACTTGTCTACCCTTGTATTGCTTTTGTGAAAATCAGTTTTGAGTTTTTCTTTCTTGCACCGACCGCATACTTTTGTCGCTTGTTCTATCATATTTCTTCAGGTTTTAAAAATGTACAATCTTTGCATCCTTTCCCATCGCATTCGGGACAGGTTTCTTCTTTAACTGGTTCTTCTCCGATGAACTCGTTTATCTTTTGGATGTACCTAATGAGGCAATCATCAAAACCTCTTGTCCATTCTGTGCGTTCTTTCCATCCGTAGTCAAGTTCTTGCTGAAGGTACTCTTGAAATTCTTTTAATGTTTTTGGTTTCATTGTTCTTCGTTTTGTGGTAAAATTACAGACCTAACATATCCCATCAATCTGAACTGCTCAACAGTTACTTTCAGGTGTTGTACTGCTTCTCCGCTATAAATCATAGCGTCTATAAGTTCACCGAGTAACTTGTGTCTCTCAAAGGTGTTTAAGTCGCCCCATTTAGGCAGTGGCATCTTGGACATTTGCTTTGTGTTTTTATTGTGATTGTGTAAAGTGATTTGCAAATTCTGCATTTTACCCATATAGGTTGCAGTATCTTCTTGGCATTCATTACCTACAAAATTGGTCTTGCAGTTGCCCTACTACCCAAAGCATTGCGATAATTGTTGCCCAAGTGATGATTCTTTTTGCTTTCATTGTTTTTGGTTTTAAGGTGATTAAGTAGGGAGTATCAACTCCCTTAAAATACTGGTTTGAGTTCTAACTTTTTTGCCATCATCTCATCTTGCTTCCTTGTCATATACGTTCCATCGGTAACATAGAGAACATACTCAACTCTTTTATATCTCCACAATTGAAATTTTCCACCATGAGATACCTGAAGAAGTTTGCCTTTTGTGATTTCTACTTGTTGCATTTTGTATTTTTTAAGTGTGATTGTTTAGCAAATCTAACTCTTTATTTCATATAAACAACACTTTTTTAATCTTTTTTAAAATATTTCTTTGCGATTACCCATAAAAAAACCCCCGATATTGATATATCAGGGGAGAATCACATTAAAATAAACACAATGCACAGTCAAATGTCATTGGTAAATAGCATTCCGTGCATGGATTTTACAGAAAATTCAAGCATTTCTAAACAAAGTTGTTTAATTTCCTGCACCTTTTCTACCTCTTCACGGGTCATAGGATTAGCGGTTTCCAACATTGTCAGGACCTCAACCGAGCAAGTTATGTACTCAGGATAGGTATAACCTACTTCTTCAATGATTTCCTCAACCTCTTCGCCTTCACCTAAAATGAGGTCCTCTTCCATAGTTAAACTTTTTTAAACCTACTCAAAGCACCCTTTCTGCTATTTTCTGAATGTGTTATCCATTGCATATTATCAATACTATAACCGTGTTTTTCATCTAATCTGTCTACAGATGGAGTCAATCTATTTTGATAATTATTCTTTTCCCATACCTCAAATAATTTTTTAAACTCATTATTTAACACTGCCCAATTGTAGAAATCATCTTTGCTTAAAATACTTTTACCTGCATACAAATGATGCTTTTTATATTGTATACCATTTATCCTGCTTTGCATATTTCTATATGTTCTCATAAGAAATCCAGTAACAGTCTTTTCATAAATCTTAGTATACTTATTATTATTTTTTTGTCTGCTAATTTTCTGCAATTCCAATTTACACTTTTTGCAACAATTCGTGTGACCATCCTTGCATTCTTTATGCTTAACAAATTCTAACAAGTCTTTTACTTGATTACATACGTTACATTTTTTCATATAATATATTTATGCAAATATACTATATTCATGTTTAACATGATTAAAGAATCTTCCCCTTATGTATTCTTTTGTTTCTAACTTGATAATCTTGACCATCAATATCAACAATGGCAAAACCGTGATTATATTTATTTGCAAGTGGTCTGTATTGTGGATTGAGTTCACATAAACAACCAACGGACCAAGTTGTTACTATTTTACCATCCATATCAATCTCAGTATGCTCGGAGGTCGCATGGGAATGTCCTTGCATTGCAGAAACTTTACCACGCATATATAAACCCCTTGCCACATTCACAGGAGAAAAGATACTACTACCAAATTCATGCCCATGAATAATGCTTAAATCTCCTGCCTTAATTACCCTTTTATCTTTAATTATTTCAATACCTTCAGACCTTGCTTTTAATATATTGCTAAAATCAAATTCTTCAATTCCTACAAGTTCATGTGCTTTCATCCATAGGAAATGCTCATATCTCTCACAATGGTTTCCCATCTTGTAATAAACTTTAGCATTAAATGTCTTATGCAAAACCTCCATTAAATCTTTGAATGCTTGGAGTTCATGTGCTACACTTCTTTTCTTTGGGTCTTTTATAAACTTTGATAAACCGAAAAAATCAAGAGTATCTCCGTTAAGTAATATTGCGTCAGGCTTTTCTGTTTTTGCAAAATCAAACGTGCAAGTCAATGCCTCTATATTGTGGTAAGGTATGTGGATGTCGGAAAGAACCAACAAACGCTTCGCTTTTAGGTCATAAGGTTGGTAAATTGCCTCATCTGATTGAGGAAGATTGTAGGGATTCCTTGGTCTTTCTTCAATATCTTTTCTTATTCTTGTTCTTGCACCACTTTTACCCTCAATGCTTCTTAAAGCAGTCCTTGCAGTATCAAGTGAATTAAACAACAAAGGATTATCTTGATAAATAATCCTTGCAAGTTTTAAGGTCGGCATATCCCATCCATACTTCTCACGATACTGAACGCAGGTTTGTACTTTTGTCATTTGAAATAAAGATTAGATTCCGCTATCCTTCTTCTTGTAAGTCCTGCAAGAACCTTGCCACCTGCCTTGTTCCACTTTAGGAACTCATCCTTTATGGTTGCATCATTGTGATTAGCAATAACCTTTTTTAGCAATGTTGACTTCTGAAGATTTGCTATTCCACAATTATATGCAAACGAAACTAATGCACCGAATTGATTAGAAGTTATATGCGTTGGCACTAATTTTGCAACCTTACCTGCAAAGTCACTTGCAATGAGTTCAAAGAGTTGCTCTGCTTTCTCTTGGGTGATAACGTGACCCGTCATTACTGGTTTACCATCCTCATAGAAGGTATTGCCGTAACCGATGGTCCACTTCATTGCAGAGCATTGGTATGCTTTCAATTTACATCCTTCAAATGCTTTAATCAGGTCTGCACCTTCTTTGTTCAGTTTCATATTTTAGATTTAATGTATAATCCTACTGCTATGATTGCAATTATAAAAAACAACCATAATTGCCTTTGTTTTGCTTTTGCTTTCCATTCACCTACCTCAGTTGTTAAACGTGCTGAATCTGCCTGTAATAACCTCACACGAGCATTATCTACAATGAAGGACTTGATTGTATCGTGAATGGTGATAGACTTGGTGATGTCCCTTGTTTTCCACTTGGTAAAATAAACAGTATCGTTTAGTATATAGGTATCAGTAAGGGTATCAATCCTCACCAAGGTATCTACCTCAACCAAGGTATCAGACTTGGTGATAAATGTAGTATCATTCGCACACCATCCCCCCTTTACTACAACCTTTGCAACTTCCTCAAGTTTCTCTTGGTCACGCAAAACCTGCTTTACAGGATTACATGATAGCAACCAAAAAATAGCAAATACCAATATCAATGCGATTAGCAAGATATTAAGTGGGTCAATCTTTATTTTCATCTTTCTTAAATATTTTCTCTGCTGAAGTTAAACCCAAACAACCAAACGCAAGAGCAGACACAGAGTAAACAAGTGCCTCACTTGGTTCAGTTTCATGGAAAGAATTATGATACATCGTTACGCAAATAATGATTACGCAAATAAATCCGCATAACCTTTTCATTGATAGTCTGCCGTTTTCTTCACAAAAGAATTGTTTCATTGTTGTTCAGTTGAATCTATTGTTGATATTGAATCAGTAGAGGTTCTTTTCCTACCCCAAAAGTTAGTCTTTTCCTTGATGATGATGGTATCTCTAATTGTAATTGTCTTGACTATTTTAGCATCCTCTTTGAGTTTAGCATTTTGCATCTTGATGCTTTGCACATTGGTCAACACTTCCTTCTCTGCTTTCTCAATATGCTTGTCAACTTTAGGTAGGAACTTCACAACTGTGTCTATATGTTCCTTTGATTGCATTAGGATAGTGTCAACACCATCAAGAAGAACTTTATCCTCCTTGATAGGTGTTGCACATGATGAAAAAAATAGTATTACAATTAATCGTTTCATTTGATTTTTCCGAGTTCTTGAAGGACTAAGATTTTAGATGTTGTGGCAGAAAGCAATGAATCAGACCTCTTGAGTTGAACCCCAAGTGCGTCTATCTTTGCTTCTAACTTCTCTATCTTTGAACCTTGACTCTCAATTTGCTCGGTATACATTAACTTTTGGTCTACATATAAGTAACCAATTGCGATTAATGTAATGAACAGAAAACCTTTAACGGGGTCTTTACTGAACTGCTCAAATGAAATCGGTAATGCACTAATCTTTTTATCCATTTTCGTTTTTCTCTTTTTGGAGTTCTTCTGCAATCTTTTGGTTGATTTCTTGGAGTTGCTTTTGAATGTACTCTAAGTTAGCGAGCAGGTCATAGGCAGCAGCCTTCATTTCTACAAGTGTCATAGTATAAAATTTAAGGTAAAATTACTAAATTAAGTTGTTCAGCAGACCAATTATAAATCCAAGCATTTATACTCATTGCAGGGACATCTCCCCACTCAACGTATTGCTCCCCCTGAATCGTGAGATTGCCTTGAGCAACTTGCTCACCCATTGATTCAACACCTTCAACATCTACGTTCTTGGTGAACAACTGCCAATAATTCGTTGCTGAATTTTCGTAGTTGTCATTAATGCAAGTAACTTGAAAATACTCCGCTTGTTTGCTTTCGCCATTTACCCATACATTGATAGGTGAGATTTGTTTTGCCATTTTTATTTTATTTTAAATTTATGCTATTGATAATATTCCTAAATTATTCCACAAATCACCGGTACTTAATCCTGCTGATGATGTTGGCAATGATGACATATTAATCCTACCATTTGATTTGATAGTCATGTGCGCCGTTGATGAACCACCTGCTGCGAATTTAATTGCACCAACTTCATTCAATATAGAAATGTCTCCGGCTGTACCATTATAAATAAAAGCATCCTTTGGATTAAAAATTTTATATACTGCTCTATTTGTGCTATATTTTCCGAATTGAAAACTACCAGCTGCTGCATCAGAATTAATATACATTACACTAACGGATGATGAACCCGAATTTGTATTTGCAATTGTTAAACTTGTTTCAGCATTCTGATTCAAACTAATTGTTGTATTCCCACTCACCCTTGCCGTTCCGTTGACATCAAGAGCAAAGGTTCCCTTTGTGGTTGTTCCTATCAATAATTGCCCTGCAAGGTAGTTACTTGCAGTACCATTCATGTAGAGATTCCATTGCAAAGTACCTTGACTTATTTGCCCACGATATGCAATGTTGGTATAAGCATTATTCATATCACCACACTCAAAACCAATTTGGTTCAATACAATTGAACCTGCTCCTTGTGTAGTTTGTGATGCAACAAAATGATATATATTGCTTAATGTAAATGATGCTGCCTGTGTAGTTAATAATGAACGGAATCCATAAGCATTCGCAGTTACACCAGATTGAATAACAGAATTAAGAAGAACACCATAAGCAGAAGTTGAACCGCTTATGTTTTTTTCTATTGCCAAGTTTGCATTTGATAAACTTGCACTACCTATGCCCAAATTACCCCCCAAATAATTATTCGCAGTCCCTGCCCCATACAATCCCCAACCGCTATTGTTTGACCATTCTATTGACCGCCAATCAGCAGCAGCGGTTAAGGTTGGATTGACATATAGACCACGAGTAATCCCCGTAGCAGTACCTGTCTGATTAATTCCAGGTGCTATATTAATTAAATTCCATACTCCCGAACCCGATGAAATAGTATACTGACCATTGCTTAAAATTCCATTGTTAGTACCGCTTGTATGACTTGTTTGTAAATATGAAACAAAGTTATTTTTTGAACCGCTACCAGTAGTAGATTCTAAAAACAAGAAATCATTTGCTGCTGCTAAATATAATGCACCACCACTTCCTAAAATTGCAACACCATCGTTTCTTAATCTGAATAAATTTGTGCTTGAACTATTTTGAACTGTTAACCCTGTTGTCGCACTCGTTGCTCCACTCCCCTTAATAAACGCATCACCAATTACCTGCAAACGCTGACCGCCATCGGTGGTTCCGCCTACAATAAAATTGCCCGTTGCAAAAAATCTCGCACGTTCAGTATTTGCAGTACCAAGTATAAAATCGCGACTATCATAAGTACCTATTACAAATTTTCCACCATTTGAAGAACAAGTTAAAAGACTTGCACTATTTTGACCAAACCAAGTTTCGCTTGTAAATGAAGCACCATGCGACCTCCAATCTAAATAATTACTTATAGATGAAGCAATTTGAGTTATAGTTCTTCCTGTTGAAGTTGTGGTTTCTATAGTTGAAGTAACTGTACCTGCTTTTTTTAAATGTAAATCAACTGATGGCGTATTAGTCCCAATCCCCAACCTTGCATTCGCAGCATCCCAAAACAAATTATTTGAACCCGTCTGCGAACTCGTTCCATCCCAATACGCAACCTGTCCAGATGTACCGCTACCGCCAACCTTACCGCTAAACGTTGACCAATCAGCAGAACTCAATGCACCTCTATTGGTTGCACTTGCAGTTGGGAGATTGAATGTATGTGTGTCGGTTGCTGAACTAATCGCAAAGTCAGTACCACTTGTACCCGTTGCGAAGTATTGAGTATTTGCAGTCAAACCATTTAAAGCACTTACTCCACCTGCGAAGTTTGTAATTATCTCACATAAATGTGAATTTTCGGTGTGCATTGTAATAGTCCTACCACCCGTACTATTGACAATGTAAACTCTTATTGCTAATCTATCAGTAGATAATAAAGTTGTCTGAGGAATTGCTAATGAAGTCAAATACAAGTCAATGATAGTCCCACTTGTAATTGCTTCAGGAACTGCTGACGATGATGCAATCGATGTAAAAGTTGTGCCATTATATTTTAATAATTCAACATAGAATGCAGGAGTTCCCCCCGAAGATGATGCACTAAAATACATCTCAAAATTCCAAGCACCAGCAGGAATTTCTAATCTATTTGGGTCTGCTACATCTGTTAAGAATTGAGAAATTAAACCATTTCCTGCTTTTGAAAAATCAGTTCCAGTTCCAATAACTGCAGTCTTGCTCATTTGATAATAAGTACCAACACTTGCAGCAACACTACCATTAAGGTAATACGCTACCGAACTTCCTCCACTTGAATTACTTGGTAATGTAGCAAGTGAACCATCACCTCTGACATATTGTGAGGCAGTTCCTGCACCTGTTACCGCTATCGTTCCATTGCTTGTTAGAGGCGAATTGCTGACTGCAAATGCTGAAGGCATAGAAAGTCCAACCGAGGTTAAACCCGATGCATCTGCTGCCCAATATGTATCGTAATTAGTATTGGTAAACTTCTTTAATACCTGACCCGTAGTTCCACCAACAGGAACACCCACTCCCGCAGGACCTGCTGCATTGCTTACGTTTACCGTTATGTCTTCACTGCTTTCAGTAACAATGACTAAATCATTCTGAACATTTACATCAATACTCATCTCTTATGGTTTAGTTACATCATCATAAACAATAAAATCACCTTCCAAGTAAGTCTTTACAACACCAGTTGTAAAAGTTACCTGCATATCCCAAACGTAATTACCCTTGGCAATATCTACCAACTTGTTCACTGTAATTTGATTATTACTTACACCTCCGATAATTACACCGCTTGAGTTTGTTAAACTTAGTGCAAGAGTACCTGCACACCCTTTGCGGACCTGAATATAAACTGTTGCACCCGATAGGTTGATTGGTGTAGTATCTGCCAAAAGAGTAAACACCTGCTGCCAAGTGTCATTCCTCCAAATTTGTATATCAAGTTTACCTGGTCTGAAATCTGATGCCATTTTCTTTTTCTTTAAATAGGTTTATGATGGATAAGTGTAGTCTGTTGGAACTTCACACCTATTCTGCAAGTATGGTAAATCAAGAGCAATCGTTGCACTCACTCCTGCAAGATATTCAGGTGTATCCTCCGTAAAAAAATCAAGTGTTACTGCATCTTGAAGAACAAAATCGTAATCGTTATAATGTAACTGTGCGATGATATCTTGAGCAGTTAGCAACTGGTCAGACAATACCTCTTGCTCATTTGATTGCTCAGGAAGTACCCTATCACAGAAGAACAAGGTGAAGTTGATTGTAGAACTCTTGCCATTGATAGAAGCACCCGTTAAATCAAAGAATAAAGCAGGGTAGACATTGTCTGTACCCTTGCTCAAGAAATCAAAAGCGTTCCCGTAAAAGGTTGTCTTGATTTGTTGATGGGCATTTCCCAAGTCCTCTATTGTCTTTATCAGATTGTTTAGGGTTGTCATTTTTTATTTTTTCAAGATACACACGCAGTTTCTCTTGGTTCTTTTTAGTATATGTTTTATTCGCCACAGCATCTATTTATATCTCCTTGATATTTCTCTTCAAATGTTTTATACCTCCCACAATCATAATCCCCCAACCATATTGTAGTAGTGTATGCATCATTATCGGGGACAATGGTATCAACACCCGTGCCAGGGTTTATGTACTCAGGATATTTGCCACTTGCTTGAGATTCTTGCTTGAGGTACTTGATTAACCTTTGCTTGTAGAACTCCGCCCTTGCTCCATAACGATTGGCAACATCTGCCAACTCTGATGCACTTGGTTCGGTTTGATTATCTCCCGACTTTCTTACCACTCCTTTATTGTAGAATTGATAAGATAGTGCCATTGGCAACTCACTCATAACATAGTAAACAAGGCAAGGTGTTATGTAGGTGTTCAGCAAGGTTTCTTCATCACAATTCAAATCACCGCATTCAATACCCGTTTGTAACTTCTCATATAATGCCGTACCCAATGCAGGGAGTATGTAAGCATCCTGTGCATAAAGGATATCAGGAAATACTAACTTAGGGTCTACATTAACGTGCAAACCTGTTCTGTCCTTTATCGTATCTACTGATATAAAAAGTATATTCCTGCTCATTATTTTTTCTTTTTAACTACTACGTTCCTTCTCCATTCGTGTCTGCAAGAGGGAGAATCTCCCCACCATCCACCGCCTCTGTCAAATACGGAGTACCCAAGTCTTGCACTTAGCATCTCAATTCCGCTTCTACTCCAAAGTCTCTCCTCTTCCATTAACTTTCGGCAAAATGACCTGGATGGATGTTTTTTAGTATCCCTTTCATCACTTGGTACAATCGGTTTCCATTCATAAGAATACTTGACTTCAAAGGTTGTCACATCCATATCATCCACCAACTTGCTTAATGGTTTGGTGAGTTTCCTTTCCTCAATCTTTGGGTCATAACTTACCGCACCCGATTCAACCAAGTAACTCAATCTTCCTTGTACCACCTCTCTGCTTTTCCTTACCGCCTTTGCAATGTCATCAATGCTTATCTTCCTGTCCTTATCAATCAAGGCAAGGATTTGCTTATCTAATGTCTTGTCTATTAAATCACCCTCTGCAAACGCATCCCGACTGCTAAAAACCGCCTTTGATTGGATGATATTATAATCTGCCTTCGGTTCTCCAACCTCTCTGAATAAGCCTATAACAGTGTCCTCATCAAGTGCAGAAAAGTTTAGGTCTTCTGTCATTGGGTCATCATCTATTCCGAGCATAGCATTAACCTCGTTGTCAGTCATTCCAAGACCTGACTTGAGCATAGTAACTGCAATCTCTTTGGATATCTTACCTTGAGAAAATTGCCTAATAACACGCATCAAGTGTTGGTATTGTCTACCGCTTAGGTTCTTGAGATTATCGTTTACCTCTGCTTGTTCTTGGTTTATGCTTGGTTCAGTTGTGGCAGTTGGTGCATATTTTGCAACATCTATACCTGCTTTCTCCAATAACCATTCTTTAGGAGCAATCTGCAAAAGTGCTGCCTCACTCAATTCAAATCCGATAGGTTCAACTGGTATAATTGTGATTTCAGAAGTCGCACCCTTTAATGTTGCAAGTTGATTGAATATAGATTCAAGGAACTTCTGTTTATCGTTTACATAGGTATTTTTGAAGATTTCATAAGAATCCCTCATCTGAGTTCTGCTTCCCAACTGACCAGGTTCTGCAATACCAAAAAGACTTGGTGAGGTAATCTGATGACCTGCGAACAAATTGTTTTGTATAATCAAGTCAACATTGGTGAAGTTCTCCTTAGTGATATCACTTGCACCGAGGTCCTCTATGATTGGTTTCCTTGCAGGGTCAGTGGTGAAAGATAAGATAAACTTTTTACCATCACTGCCACTAAACCTATCTGTAAACCTTCTTTCAATGTTCCTTTTCTCATCGGGTGAAGGTTCACCATTGGGAAGGGTAATAAGTTTGGATGCACTGAATCCCGTTTGGGCATTGCCAAGAACGTGTCTGCTGACTTCTATATCGGATTCTATATAGTTCAATGCACCCATATAACCTGGAAGAGCATAAGTGTCCAAACCTGGTCTATACTCTTTTATATAAAGTATCTGCTTACCCTGTCTGACCTTCGTGTTGAATGCCATCATCGGGATTAACTCATCCTTTCTCTCATTCCAATCTTTCTTGTACCAAAACTGCGTATTATCCGTGTTGGACCTAATTTTAGTATAGTCAATGTGCAAGACATCAGTCAACTGCCCACCAGTAACGGACCAAATAACCTCAAGGTAAGCACCTCCGAATATCTCAATATCAATAGATACCTTCCTCGTTAAATCATCCAAAGATTCAAATTGATTCGGTTGAGCAATGAACTGCTCCGCTATCGGGTCGGATTCATCACTCTTCCATCCGTTGCCTATGATGTAATTAACCTTGCCTTTAACAATAGCGTTATGCTTTGGACTCTTGTTGTAAAGTGCCAAAAGATAGTTAGGGTAATCATTCTTTTCACCAAATTCAATATACCCTTTCCCCCTCTTTTCTCTATATTCAGGTTGCCTTGCCTCTTGGAAGTTTAATATTACTAATTCATTCATCTTGTTATATATGTATTATCAACCTCGTGTTGAGTGTACTCAAATGTGGTTGATGGTGACAGTTGCATTATTCCTTGCTCAAGTAATCCCGTTGCTTGGGTATAGTCTACATTGTACGCACTTGATTGCTCATAGACATAATACAACCACTCCCCAATGTTACCTAATCCAAAGTACTTTGGTACTTTAATACTGAACTTATTGTACCTATCCTTGAAAGGTGATACATCAAGAGCATTCAGCAAAACAAAAACTACCTCATCCCGTGTAGTCCTATTGACAAATCGGAAAAGGTAATTAGGAGTAGCAATCGTTTGCTTCTCCGTTAATGTTAGGTAAATGAACTCAGTTGAACCTTGTGTCAGTTGTATCATTATGTCTAAATAGGTAATCCTTTGACTTTTACCCAAAAAGAAAGGGCATCCGAAATGGACACCCTTACTCAATTCTAAACCTTCCTATTTACGCAGTTAATCCTGCAATTATTGAACTTGAAACTTCAGGAGCAAGTGCAGGTTCATTGCCTGTGAAGGTCAATGTGTAACCATTCCTATCTCCGAAAGCAGTACCAGTCGCACCATTACCACCAGTCAAATCAGCACCGTTGACCTTACCAAGCAACCAATATTTATCGTTGCCATCCTGAACTACTGCAAGGAGATTATTTTTTGCAAGAAGCAAAATCTCATTTCTTGTACTTGCTTGAAGTTTATTGAGGATGATTGATAATTCTTGGGCATAGAATACAGTGCCATTCTCAACGGAGGCAGTGATATTCTCAGTAAGTGAAGAGGTTTGCTTTACAAGTTGATACTTATAAAAAACCTTTCCTGCTGACTTTGTAATAGTAGTAACAACACCTGATGCCTCTGTTATCGTAGTAACATCACCGAATGGAATGAACCAAACCGCTTTGATACCACCAATGGATTCTTTACAATCCAATACATATCCTTGAGTTAAAGCACACGGCATATTATAAAATTTAAAATGAAGGCAAGGGATGGATACCACCCCTCACCTACAATGTTATTTAAACGAAGAACTTAACAATCTCATCAGGGAATGCAAAGTTTACACCCATTTTGAATTCAGATACGAACCTTACTTGGTCTGCTTCCTTAGCGTAGAAGATTTCAAATCTTTCCTCTTCGTTCAGAAGGTCAGTTCCGATGAACAAGTTAGAAATCCTTGCTGCTACGATGTCATTTGTACCATTCAGACCTTGTACTGCAATTACCTTGATGGTAGTGCCAGGGAGGATGAACTCACCATTTGCCTTTTGGTCTACTGTGTAATGAAACTGATTAGCAGTTTTCAAGGCAACAGTGTAAGTACGGAAAGTGTCCATACCACAGAAGATTACCATATCATCCTTGTCAACAACTTGGGCGGGGATTGCTTTGTAGATAGAATCAAAGATGCTGATAACATTTCCTGCAGTGATTGCAGTTTCTACTGAACCATGATAAGCAACGCTATTGGCATTTACAACAGATGCACCTGCGGTAGTAATCAAAGAAATCAAACCTGTGAACTTGTTCAAGTTTACATCAACGCTTGATGTGTTACCTTGCCACAAAGCCTTCTCAAGTTGTGAAGAGATTTTTTCTGTCTTCCTTCTTGAATACTCCTCAGAATAAACCATGCTATCATACATAGAACCTGCAGGGAGTGCTTTTTGCAAATACTTTGCTTCAAGGTCTTTCATACACAATGCTTCGTTAACCTTGATTTTACCAACGGTTACGGTCCTTTGTGTGAAAGATGTCAGACCTGATGCGTTAAATCCGCAAGAAGAACCATCTTGAAAGATTGCATCAGTATCCATGATATTGATGGTTTCTGCCGATTTTACTCCAAGCATTACATTACCTTGCTCCTTAATAAGTGAAGCAGTTTTGCTACCAAGGACAGAAGATGCAACAAGAAGTGCTTCGTTCTCTTTGGTATAGTTTGCCAATGTTCCTACACTAAAACTCATTTTATTTAATTTTTATTGTTTGAGATATTTTTACTTAATTGTCTTTGCGAATGCAAGAAAGCGACTGATTTTATCTTCTTTCTTCTCAAAATGCTGATTAAACTTTTCCTTTGGTGTTTCTGTAGCGTTTGCAGATGGTGTGTTTAAAAGTTGAACCAAAACATCTGAAACATCACTCATGCCCTTGCTGAACTTTGCTTCTTGAGAGGCAAGTTTGGCATCGTATGCCATCTTAATCTCATCAAGTTGCTTCTGCATTTCTTCAATCTTCTTCTTCATCATGTCCTCTTCTATCTTCTTAGATTCAACTTCAATTTGTACCTCAGGAACTTCAGGAAGTTCTACTTCAGGGACTTTAATTGCAGTGATGATAGAATTGTCATCAAGTGTGATAACAGAACCATCAACTAACTCATGGTCACCTGCAGGAGCAGGAACTTCGTTGCCACCCTCATCAACCAGGGTAACCTTACCGCCAACCTCAAACTTATCAATCATCACCTTTGCACCGCTTTTCAAGACATACTCTGCCATAGATTGCAATGGCATTGCAGATGGTTTAGGGAGTTCACCTGCATCTGCAAACATTTGTTTTATCTTATTAATTGCTTCTAAAGTTGTCATAATAACTTTTAGCAATAAATAGAAGGCATTAATCAATGTACCATATAAGAAAAAAGGCAAGGTATAGAAATACCCTGCCTCAATCAACGCTATGAAAAAATGCTACTTAACTTTAGATAGCACTTCTAAGACATTTTCCCATAGTTGCTCAATCTTTTTATCTCCTGTTTTCTTGTAATTAAACTGTCCTTCTACGCTAAACCCTCTGACATTTCCTGCTTTAATCTCTGCCCATACTTCGGGATTATCTACCTTGAATGAACCAAACCAAGACCCATCGGGTACATCCTCAAATCCTTTCATGGGGTAGATTCCTCTAACCTTGTCGCTTATAAATGATTCAAACATAGTCACCCCTTCAACCGACTGCCCCGAATCGTGCATAAGGTTCACGTTTGCTTGGTATCCTTTCTTGAAGTAGCGTTGTGCAATCTTTTTTATCGTTTCCTTACTGAACCGCACAAAATATTCTCCGTTATGGTCGTTGCGATAGATATTTGTATCCGCCAACATTAATGGACCGCTGATGATTTGTTGCTCTTCATCTTGGATGACAAACTTCTGTTTATCAATTTCCTTTAACTTATTACTTGCCCACTCAATCATGGAAGTACCTCCCCACGCATCCCACATAAGACCACCGCAACCTTCTGAGTATGGGACATCTTTATTCTGTTGATGCCTCTTGAATCCACTAATCCGAGCAATCGTGTCCCTCGTGATAGGTCCACCCTTTGCGATGGTGTTTGCTCTTATTTTGCCAGTTGCCTCACCACAAGAACCCCATCCGTGCTTCTCTACCCAATCCAATGCCCTTTGTGCGTTATTCTTTGCAGATTCGGGATAGTCTGTATAGGATTCAGCAAACTCATCCTCGTTGAAGGCAAGGAATGACCTCTCAATAGCAGGTCTGTCAACTAAACTAATCGTATCTACCTCAACATCATCCTCAAGGTCACTGGTAATCTCTAAATTAAAAATAGGTATATTCTTTTCCATTTGTTTTGTTTTACCCAAGTCTTGCTGCTCGGTTTATTCTTATTATCTTTTCTTGTTGGTTGGTGATGTCAGATTCAACAACGTATGCCCTACCTGCTGCTGACCCCATTTGGTTGATGGATTGCTGACTTAATGAAGTTACTGTGTTTTGAATTGGTGCAGATGGTGAGATTGGTGCAGCAGACATAGACATTGATGGACTACCTGATTCAGCAACATTACCCGTTCCTTTTGCAGATGGTACTTTTGTACTGATAATCTTTTTAACATTTATAAATCCTGCTGCGATTGTCGCTGCTGCTGCAACTGGTCCAAAGATACCGCCTTGTGCCAATGCTTTAGATGCACCTTGGTAAGTGTTTATGATTGCTTGAGTAACTGCAATTGCCTTACCTGCTGCACTGTTTTGGTCTATTAAACTTCCAACTGTCGCAAGTGATTGTAAAGCAAGTTGAACTTGTGCATCAAATTTCTGCTTTTCTAAATTTTTCTCATAATCGGTTAACTGCTTCTTTGCTTCTGCTTGTTGAGTAGCACTTACAATGATTGCATCTGTTACACCTTTAGCAACCACTTGAGTTTGTACAAGTGCATCTTTACCTGCTGCCGTTATTCCAAGAATTTGTGTAGTGGTTAGGTTTGCTGCAAGTTCCTTTTCTCTACGGATTAAGTTTTGACCTTCCTCGTAATCTGCCCTTATCTTATCTTTTTCCTTTTGCTTTTCTGCTGCTTCTTTTGCTATTTGTGCATTTCTGTCTGCTATTCTTTTTTTCTCTGTTTCATCAAGGACCGCATTCTCAACCTTTAACTCTCTGAACCTTTTTGCTTCTTCCTCGGTTAGTGTTCCAGTAAGTTTCAACCTTTCACGCAGTGCATTCGTTTCATTCGCATTCGCTTCCTTTTGCAGTGCGTAAACCTCTTTTTCTTTGCCACCCTGTGCAGTCAATAACTTTACTCTTGCCTCTATGTTCTCATTCGCCTTTGCATTTGTCTTGCTTAACTTTTCAAGAACCCTATCTGCTTCTGAAGTGATACCTACAAAATCAGTAAACTTTGTAACAAGATTACCTACAAAATCAGCAAGTTTGCCAAGACCAGGTATGAAATTAAGTACTACTTTTTTAACTGTTTCAAAATTGGCAATCAACAAACCAACACCGACAACCAATGCACCTATACCAGTTGATATGATAGCACTCCTAAGCGTTCCGAATGCCTTAGAAACGCTATTACCGATTACTGCACCCAACTGCTTGAATGAATCTATACTCTCACCAACCGCCTGTAAACCTTGTGAAAGTGCCATCGCAGACTGAACCTTTAACAAGGTTTTCTCAACTGCTTCTGTTTGCTTTCCGAACAATCCGACTGCACCTTGCAATGCAGCGAATCCACCTGCAACGCCCGACAAAGATGCGGTTAATGCTTTGAACTTTGCATCAGGATTGAAGGCATCTGTTAACGCTTTCGCATCTCCGATGGCATCCTTTAACTGTGCTGCCTTCTTTGCTGCATTAATTGCCTCTTTAGATGTTGCTCCGAACTTATCAGATAATGCCGTGACTTCATTTTGTGCTTCTCTAAGTTGCTTCTTTAATGAACCAACCGATTTGCCTACATCACTCCCATCAACTTCTATCTTGAGACCTATTATTTCCTCTGCCATATTAAACGTATGTTAATTCAATTACTTTAATAAGTTCAACTTTGGTCACGTTAAAGTCCATAGGGTTATAATCCAAGACCTTATTCAACCTCCAAAGTGAACCATCAATATAAATCAGTTT
>Ga0247723_1000306_pt1 | contig 33243 bp, 17 predicted proteins | sample MSEWelMarce5H_FC_FD_189079 | JGI IMG/M metagenome (GOLD analysis project Ga0247723, IMG submission 189079) | Subsurface sediment microbial communities from gas well in West Virginia, United States - MSEEL Well Study Marcellus 5H_FC | ecosystem: Environmental > Terrestrial > Deep subsurface >... | reverse complement strand
ATACAGGGCCGACTGGAGCAGGAGCTACAGGTCCTACAGGATTCACAGGCAATACTGGACCTGCTGGATTCACAGGAAATACAGGACCTACAGGATTCACAGGCAATACTGGACCACAAGGACAAGCAGGGTTCTCTACAGGTCTTGTTTATTACTTTAATAAGTCAGTGGCCTCTTCTATTTCGGGGTATTTCCAAACTAGTCGCAGTGCTGTCATCGGGGCAGGAACGACACTTGTCGCGACAACCGATGGACTAATTGGGTCGTTTGCAACGGATGCAGGAGAACCAACCATCACGGATATCCCATCGGGGAACTGGAACTTTGAGAACTATGTCTCTATGAGTGCGAATGGAGGAACACCCACCTTGTATGTGGAAATCTACAAGCGTAACCTTGCAGGGACAGAGACTTTGATTGCGTCCAACTCGGCCGCTCCTCACCCCATTTCAGAAGGCACTCTCACAGATTTGTATTTGTATAGTGTCGGTGTGCCTGTCACTACCCTGCTTAACACAGACCGATTGGTCTTCAAGTATTATGCAGGAGGTCTCGGTGGAAAAACGATGACCCTCCATTTTGAGGATAGTGAAATCGCACAAGTCGTCACTACTCTGTCTCCTGCTCTTCAAGGACCTACTGGACCCACGGGATTCACAGGTCCTACAGGTTGGACTGGAAATACGGGTCCAACTGGATTCACAGGCAACACAGGACCGACAGGTGATACTGGACCTACAGGACCTCAACCGTTTAATTTTATAGGAGAGTGGGTCACAGATACAACCTATACTCAAGAGGACATTGTTAACTATAATGGCGCTGTATTCATACTAATCGTACCTTCTTACCGTAGTACAACTCCTCCTCCTGATGATTTAAGTAATTGGGCTTATTTTGGACCTCCAGGTCCAACCGGCCCGACAGGAGACACAGGACCCACAGGAAGCCCAGGAAGTGCAGGTACAGCAGGAGAGACAGGTCCAACAGGTCCGACTGGAGCAGGATTTACAATATCTCCTACTACAACGGGTAACATTCTCTACGCAAATGGAACTTCAACTTCGATAGCCTCTACACCCAATGTATCCTTCAATGCAGGAAGCAATCGTTTGGATGTGACCTCCGCATTAAGCATTCAAGAAGTTCAAGAACTAGTCATTGCTGCAGTGCCTACAACTCCGTATACGATTGACTGGTCCCTCGGCGCCATTCATTATTTGACTACAATTCCAAGCAACTTGACTGTGAACATTACCAATTTACCCACCACTGCGAATCGCAATTATGTCTTGTCGATTTATTTGGTTCAAGGTGTTACGCCGTATTTCGTGAATGCCCTTCAAATCGCAGGAAGTGCTACAACCATCCGATGGGCAGGAGGTTCAGCGCCTACTGCGACCGCAAGTCGTGTTGAACTCGAAGCCTTCAGTTTATACTATTCGGGTTCGGCGTGGACAGCGTTAGGTCAGTTATCAAGTTTTGGTTAGTAAATACAATGCCAATCATCGTTTCCTCATTGGCGAGCTTCTTTGGACGAGCCTTGATTGTGGTTGTCAATGTAGTAGTCACAACCTTCGCAGGCACTACACTTGGATTTTTAGATGCAACAGGAACCAATGCTCAATTCAACGCTCCTATAGGAGTCGCAGTTGATTCGGCAGGGGTTTTGTATATTGGAGACCAGAGTAACCAACGCATCCGTAAAATCACAGCCGCAGCTGTTGTATCAACTCTAGCAGGTCAATCACTCGATGGCTTTGCGAATGGAACTGGAACCAATGCAAGGTTCACTAATCCTCGTGGAGTCGCGGTCGATTCATCTGGGAATGTGTATGTAGCAGACACTGGTAACCAGCGTATCCGTAAAATCACATCGGCAGGTGTAGTGACAACCTTAGCAGGTAGTGGAGTCCAAGGTTTTGGCAATGGAACAGGAACGAATGCACAGTTCTCTAATCCATCTGGAGTTGCAGTTGATTCAGCTGGGAATGTGTATGTAGCCGACTACGATAATCACCGTATCCGTAAAATCACATCGGCAGGTGTAGTGACAACATTAGCGGGTAGTGGAACAGGAACATTTGCGGATGGAACGGGAACCAGTGCATCGTTCAGAAACCCATATGGAGTCGCAGTCGATTCATCTGGGAATGTGTATGTAGCAGACCAGCTCAATCAGCGTATCCGTAAAATCACATCGGCAGGTGTAGTGACAACATTAGCGGGTAATGGAACAGCGGCATTTGCGGATGGAACGGGAACTAGTGCACGGTTCAATAGTCCTCAAGGAGTTGCAGTCGATTCAGCTGGGAATGTGTATGTAGCAGATTATAGTAACCAACGCATCCGTAAAATCACAAGTGCTGGAGTGGTGACAACATTAGCAGGTCAAACAACACCAGGATCTACCGATGGAACTGGAACCAATGCAAGGTTCAATGGTCCTACTGGAATTGCAGTTACTTCGGGAGGAATACTCTATGTTGTGGACTCTGATAACAACCGCATCCGCAAGATAGCTTGATTTTTCAACTGGTGAAAACACAAGTATGTTAATTGGACCACAAGGTATCCAAGGGGTACAAGGTGTTCGAGGGTTCCAAGGACTCACGGGCCCAACCGGTATCCAAGGTGTACGTGGCTTTCAAGGTCTATCAGGTGCTAAAGGAGACAGAGGACATACAGGTCCACAAGGAATTGAAGGTCCACAAGGTGTTGCTGGATTGCCAGGAGGTCCGACAGGATGGACGGGGTATACAGGACCTACTGGAGTGACAGGTTGGACTGGACCTACAGGTGCAGATGGTTATGTGGGTCGTGATGGTGCAACGGGTCCAACGGGTGCAGATGGATATATTGGTCGTGATGGAGCCATAGGTGGAACAGGTCCTACGGGGCGTGGAAGTACAGGTGCAACGGGTGCAACCTTTACGACCTTGGTATCGGAGATTGGAATTCCTGTGATTACTTCTCCAACCTCGGTAACCTTAACAGCTCCAAGTAGTTCAGTCAAATCGCAAGAAGCACTCGATTCCGCAACGCAGTCGCTCTACATGCAATGTGTGCTTCCAGAGGTTGTAAACTCAGACGAACTCCTCGTCGGACTCAAAAACTTCAATACGGGAATCGCGTACTCTATTCTCTTAACTCAGCCCAACACTTATACACTCTACTATGGAAGTGGAGCTCAAGAATCAGGTCCCTATACACCCGGTAGTATGGTTTCAATTTTTACGGACGGGTCATTCGTGTATTTCTACTTGAATGGAGGTGTGATGAATGCGCCAGTTGCATTGATACCTTCTTCCTATCAACTCTATTTGTCCAGTCTAACCAGCACGGTTTCGTATACGATTACAGACATCCGATTCTACCCAACAGGTAAGAGTGCATCGATTGGAAATTTGATTCCTTCAGGAGCGTATGATTTAGGGTCTTCCGCCTTCCCATGGAAAGAGTTGCATGTAGGTCCTGACGCCATTCACATAGGCAGCGCAAAACTCGGTGTAGACTCGGAGGGAAACTTGGTACATCGCAATCCACAAGGTGAAGAGAAATACATTGCGTTAGGGGATGGGTTAGGAATCCAAGGTGTTCAAGGACCGCAGGGTATTCAGGGCATCCAAGGTCCTCGTGGATTCACGGGTCCACAAGGCGAACTAGGCATTCAAGGTCCACAGGGTATCACGGGTCCACAGGGTATTCAGGGACTGCAGGGATTCCAAGGCGTTCAAGGACCGCAGGGTGTGCAAGGCTTACAGGGTATTCAAGGTGTGATAGGTCCTCAGGGTGTGCAAGGACTTCAAGGACTCGATGGTCCTACCGGTTCACAAGGACTGCAGGGGTTGCAAGGTGTTCAGGGTATCACAGGCTTCACAGGTCCAACGGGACTCCAGGGTATCGATGGGTTCTCAGGTGGATTGGCACTGCAGATGAGTTACACAACACAAATCCCCTCGTCTGACGGAACGGTTTCAACCTTTGCAGGAAGTTCTCAAGGAAGCTCAGACGGAACTGGAACCAATGCACAGTTCTTGGGCGCTGTAGCCGTTGCATTCGATTCATCTGGAAATTTGTATGTTGCAGAGTCTCTTCGTATTCGTAAAATCACACCCGCAAAGGTCGTTACAACACTCGCAGGAAATTCAGAAGGAGGATTTCAAGACGGAACAGGCACCAATGCTAGATTCTCGTATATGTATGGTATCGCAGTAGACTCCTCTGGGAATGTCTATGTAACAGATAGAAACAACCGTCGTATCCGCAAAATCACACCTTTGGGTGTAGTCACAACTCTAGCAGGTAACGGTGAATATGCAGGTACCAATGGAACAGGTGCGTCTGCGAGTTTCGGCAACATACATGGACTCACAATCGATACATCTGGAAATCTCTACGCTGCAGACGCATATGGTATCCGCAAAATCACTCCTGCAGGCGTTGTGTCTTCATTCACAGGTGGAGGTCCTGATCCATTTGCAATCGCAATTGATACATCTAATAACATCTATGTAGCCAACCGATACAATTTAGCGATTTACAAGTACAATCCTGCGGGTCAACATATAGCGACTATCGTTGAAAATGCATATAGTTCGTTCAACACCTTGTGGGGAATTGCAGTGGACCCATCAGGCAATGTGTATGTATCAGATCCTAATAATAATCGCATTCGTAAAATTTCAACATCCGGTGTAATCACTACCGTAGCAGGATTGACTGGGAATTCAGGAAACGCGGATGGAACTGGAACCAATGCGAGATTCTCCTTTCCTTTTGGACTTATAACCGATTCGATAGGAAGTGTCTATGTAGCGGATGAGGGAAACCAACGCATTCGTAAAGTTGCGTTCGTTGCAGACCCCAATACCTTTTCAGACGGTCCCATCACTGGAACACTCTTGACCACCTTCAATCCAAGTTTGCCTGCGAGTACAATTACGGTTCCGCCTTCCACCACCAATCAAAAAGTAGCCAGTTTTACTCTACCTGCATCGTCGTTACCTTTGAAGACTTCTGTCACTGGAGTCTGGAGTTTAGTAGTGTATGCTACAGTAGGGTTATCCACTAGTCCTGCATCCTTCTACTTTGAAGTGGTCGACGGTGTCACCACAGTGACGACGGGTACCACCACAACCAGTGTGAATCAATCCAGTCCCATGCAGTTGTACAAGTCCAATCTCACAATCCCTGCACGCACTTACTCGTCCGACCTGACCTTGAACATCTACGCTACCACACAAGCCTCTAGTTCTTTGACGCTGGGATTCAACGGTTCAACCATCTCTTATTTGGGCACAACCTTTCCAAGTGTGGGTGCTACGGGTCCTACTGGAAACACCGGTCCCACAGGCAATACTGGACCTACAGGAAACACCGGCAACACGGGCAATACTGGACCCACAGGATTACAAGGCATTGATGGATTCTCAGGTGGGTTGACGCTGCAGATGAACTATACGACACAAGCAATTCCTACAGAAGGTGTGGTTACTACGTTTGCCGGTAGTTCAGAAGGTTCTGCGGATGGAACTGGAACCAATGCTAGTTTTCGGAGTTCGTATAGTATTGCCTTGGATTCCTCGGGAAATATATACTTTGCAGATAGTGGAAATCATCGCATCCGTAAAATCACGTCGGCAGGCGTAGTGACAACACTGGCAGGTAGTTCGCAAGGAAGTGCGGACGGAACAGGAATCAACGCACAGTTTAATGCTCCTCGTGGAGTCGCAGTGGATTCAGCAGGAAATGTATATGTATCAGATAACACTAACAATCGTATCCGTAAAATCACACCCGAGGGTGTGGTGACAACCTTTGCAGGAAGTTCACAAGGAAGTACGGATGCAACCGGAACAAATGCTACGTTTAATCGTCCTTCTGGAATTGCTGTTGATTCAGCAGGAAATGTATATGTATCAGATTCTAATAATCATCGCATCCGTAAAATCACATCGGCAGGCGTAGTGACAACTCTAGCAGGTAATTCATTAGGATATGTAGATGGAACAGGAACCAATGCAAGTTTTGAGTATCCTTTTGGACTAGCAGTCGATTCGACTGGTAATATCTATGTAGCAGGCAATAACGACCATCGTATCCGTAAAATCACACCGGCAGGCGTAGTGACAACTGTAGCAGGTAGTGGAAGTCCAACTTCTTCGGGTGGTAACGGTTCATTTGCAAATGGAACTGGAACAAACGCAGCTTTCCAAAATCCTTGGGGAATCACAGTGGATTCGTCTGGCAATTTGTATGTAACTGATCTTGGTAATCGTATTCGTAAAATCACGTCGGCAGGTGTAGTGACAACTGTAGCAGGTAGCGGTTCATCAGGATCCGCAGACGGAACTGGAACCAATGCGACCTTCAATCGTCCTAGTAGTTGTGCAGTGAATTCAGCAGGAACAACGTTATACGTAGCCGAAGAAAACAACTTTCGTGTTCGGAAGATTGTACTTCCAGGAGGAGACCCAAACATCTATTCAGGTTCACCGTTGACTGGAACACTCTTGACCACCTTCAACCCTGCATTAACTGGAAGTACAATTATCATTCCAGCAGGAACGACTAACGCAATTGTGGCTAGTTTCACAGCAGCAGCTTCAAGTTTGCCACTCAAAACCTCTGTGACCGGAGTCTGGAGTTTAGTGTTGTATGCTACGGTAGCACTGTCCACCAGTCCTGCGTCCTTCTACTTCGAAGTGGTCGATGGTGTTACCACAGTGGCTACAGGTACGACCCTAACGAGTATCAACCAGTCCGGTTCGATGCAGATGTACAAAACCAATCTCACCATCCCCGCTCGAACCTACACCGCAGACTTGACCTTGAACATCTACGCAACCACGCAAGCCTCTAGTTCTCTTACACTAGGATTCAACGGTTCAACCATCTCCTATCTGAACACGACCATTCCCACGGTGGGTCTCACTGGACCGACAGGTTCAGATGCAACGGGTAGGATTGTGACCCTTTCAACCTACACGGGCACAGTGATTACCAATGCAGTTCCTGTCAACAGTTCTTCTATTACGACGGTATGGTCCAATGCGCTTCCTGCTGGTGCAAAGGGACGTGCAGGCACAGTAGGAATGTTTTTCAACATGTATTCAATTACTCAGTTCGCTTCAAATACAACGTTTGATTATGGTGTGTTTATCGATAACGATTCTGTTAGCTATGGTGAATCCAATACAAGTCGGTACCTCCAAACAACGACTTCAACCTACGCATTCAGTTCGAATGGAGTAGTCCTTGGAAGTGGAGGTATGTCACCCTTTCAACCACTTTCGTTCCCATTGTATATTTCACCCCAAGCCACTACATTGTCCATTGGAATCCGGAATGCAAGTGTGGGGTTTTCACCCATTGCGTCGGTTGCGCCTGCATATACTTCAAACAACCTAAGTTCATCGGGAACCTCCAACACTTCGAATTTCGTTCCGCAAACTGCGTTTACGACTTCAGGAACCTACACGGTTCCAACCACATGTTCGATGGGAACGGTTATTGGTGTCTATCTCTATTTATGGGGTGAAGGAGGTGGGTCATCTAGACGTCGTATTGATTTACAAACATCACTCGACCAAGCACCGGGAGGTGGAGGTGGCTTTGTATCCGGATTTTATTCATGTTCTGGAGGAACTACATTAACTTATCAAGTTGGAGCCAATCGAACGAATGCGTTTTATACACGAGGAGGTGGATATAGTGGAGTGTTCTTAAGTACGGTAGGGCGGTCCAATACCATTATTGTAGCTGGAGGAGGTGGGGGTGGTGATGACTATACTCAAGGAGGTGTATCTCGATATACATCCGGTGGAGGAGGTGGATATCCCAATGGTATAGCTTCGTATAGTTTTGGTCTAGGTCAACATGCAACCAATACAGGTAACGGAAACCTTGGAGGAACACAAATTATTGGAGGTCAAGGTCAAAAAACAACGGGTTCGGCGTTTCAAGGAGGTGTTGCTGAAGGTGGTGGAGGTGGTGGTGCAGGATGGTTTGGTGGTGGTGGCGGTTCATTCACAACCTATTGTGCAGGAGGTGGAGGTTCTGGGTACATTGGAAATGTAAATGGAGCAACTGGAGGACTTGGATTAACTTCAGGTGCTACGTATGAAACTGGACAATCCGCAACTGCGTCGACTCCACTTCCATCATCCGTTCTTCCAGGAGGTTCAACGAATCCTTATTATATTTCAGGCTACGGACATGGAGATGCTGGAGCGGGTCTCTTAGTGATTGTTCCTGCAGTTGGAACCAACCCAGTCTATATGGGAGTCAACGCAAAGATGTTGGCGGTTTAACTCTAGTGAAAACACAAGTATGTCTACAGGTCCGCAAGGTATTCAAGGCATTCAAGGCGTGCGAGGTCTTCAGGGAATCGCAGGTCCAACGGGACTCCAAGGACTTGTAGGTCCACAAGGTATAGTTGGAGGTCTAGGACCCGCAGGACCTACTGGACCTCAAGGACCGATAGGTGTTCAAGGCGTTCCTGGAACTCCAGGAGGACCTACAGGACCTGCAGGGTCTCCTGGTGCTACGGGACCCGCAGGCGCAGGTGCTTCAAATAGTTTGATATCACTTTCATCGTACAGTCTCGCACCGATTGAAAACTCGGTCTCCATCGCGAATGCAACTCCTACAGTGGTTCGTTCGATTACGCTTCCATCAACTGTTAAGGGCAAATCGGGTATTCTCACGATGTTCTTCAACCTTTTCTGTGATTCCTTCTTCTATGCCAATCAAACTTTGAGTTATGGTCTTCAACTCGACGGCACTGCAGTAGGGTTCGGGGATGAAACTACCGTGGTTCCGTATACACACACCGCACAAGGGACCTATGCAATTAACCGCAATGGAGCAAGTTTAGGAGTGGGTGGATTTGATAGTCTTCATCCAATCAGTCTTCCAGTCTCCATTCCAAGTAACGCAGTCAGTCTTCAACTTGCGATTGTAAATTCAAGTCTAACCTTATCCAGCACAGATACTTTTGCGACCAACCTTGCCTCAAAGATTACTTATACAGCCACAACCGTTCAAGGCACTCCTGTAACCTATAGTGGGACAACGACAGCGTATACCGTTCCAGCAGGTGTTACAAAGTTACAAGTCTTCTTATGGGGAGGAGGTGGAGGACGAGGTGATAGCGGTTCGGGGTCTGGTGGAGGAGGTGCGCATATATCAGGTATCATCAATGTAACTCCTGGAACCACTTACCAAGTGTATGTTGGAGGCAAAGGCGATGTTGCGGGTATTTTTACATCCACAACCCGAACCCAAGCTTCATGCGTGGTGTGCGCAGGTGGTGGAGGAAGTGTTCAACGATATGGTGTTTATTCAGGAGGTTACGGAGGTGTAACACAGAGTGGTAGCTGCGGTATCTTCAGTGGAGTGTCGATTGCAGCTCCCTTATCAAACTATAATGACCCGTTTCGCAGTTATATCAAAAACATTTGGCCTGGATGTATAGCTAACGATGGAGGAGGAGGTCTTACAGGCTTTGCTGGACAAGGATATGAGAGCGGTGTTCAAGGATTGATTCAAGGCGGTGCAGTCGGTGGAAGTGGTGGAGTCTCCTATATCGCAAACATCATTGAGAATGCCTTTCACCAAGATGGGTCCACATTATCAAGTACTCTCGGGTATGCTCCTGCAGGAGGTGAGACATCCTCACAATATGTAGCTCCATACGGACGCGGTCTTTTAACGAGTACATCGGGTACACCTGCATATGCGGTGATTGCACCAGTCGTGGGCTTTAAAACAACCCAAGTGGGTGTCAGGACATCCTTTTTATCCAACTAAACATCCAAATGGATTTCTTTCCACTCGACATGATTCGTTCCATTCGAAATGACCTTCTTCAAAAAAGCGATATGTATGTTCTCCCCGACTTTCCACATTCAACACCTGAAGCTCGAGAGAATTGGATTCGGTATAGACAGGCTCTACGAGACATCACTAAAACCGTAGAGTTAAGCGAAGATGGTCTTTCTGTAAAGATACTCTCTGTGACTTGGCCTGCAAAACCTGTGTGATTTTTCAACTGGTGAAAACACAAGTATGTCAGCAGGACCCCAAGGTGTTCAAGGATTACAGGGTCCACAAGGTTTGCAGGGAATCGCAGGACCTACTGGATTACAAGGTCCAGCAGGTCTACAAGGTATTGCTGGAATGCCAGGAGGTCCAACAGGATGGACGGGACCTACAGGTGCAGTAGGAATTCCAGGAAGTGCTACCAATACAGGTGCAACGGGATGGACGGGGTTCACAGGCGCAACAGGTCCGGCTGGCGTACAAGGACCACAAGGAGCTGCAGGGCCTGCGGGTTCAGCAGGAATTGCAGGAGCTGCTACGAACACAGGTGCAACGGGACCTACTGGATTACAAGGTCCTACAGGTCCTGGAAATGCAGGTGGAGGTTCAGTAAGTATTACAGGAAGTACTGGTTTCGGAAGTGTGTTGACGGTCGCCACGGGTGGAACAGGCGTGTTTGGAAACGCAAACTTGAGCTTCAATGGTTCGAATTTGACGGTGACTGGAAGTGAACTTGTAAAATTCAATGCAACTAGTGCATTGACTTCCTATGGACTCGGAGCGGATTCGTTGACACTACAAAGCACGAGCAATGCCTATGCGAATGGTCTTGCGTCGTTGTTCTTCGGGAATGCGAACTCGGGTTATCCATTGAGTCGAATCTACAGCGTGGACACTGCATCGGTTGCACCTGGAGCTGCGGCACTCGTGTTTCAAACTGCAAATACCATCGTGAATGGAGCCTTAACCGGTTCAACCATCTTTTCCTACACCGGCACAGACCAAACCTATACTGTTCCAGTAGGCACGACCTCAGTCACGGTGACCATGTGGGGCGCAGGAGGTGGTGGAGCTACTAATACTAATGCTGGAGGTCCAGGAGCGTTTGTAAGGGGTACATTAAGTGTCACCGCAGGCGATACATTAAGGGTCATTGTCGGACAAGGTGGTCCTCAAATAGCTGCTTCTGTATATGGAGGAGGAGGTCCAGGTAGTTCAAATGCCGCAGATACTAGTGCTCGTTCAGGTTCAGGAGGAGGAAGGTCTGCACTTCAACGAACACTTTCAACGACCATTATAGGTTCGAATGTGTCTGGAGGTGGAAGTTCTGTCATTTATCCAACCTCTGGAGCTCATGGATTACTCTTAAAGCAACCTGTCGTCATCACAGGTCTTTCACCCAACGGATTCAATGGAACCTATATTGTCGCAACGATTCCTTCAGAGAACAGCTTTACAGTTTCAAATACAACCATTGGCAGTGGTTCTGGAACCGGAACGATTATTGCTGAGCTTGTGAACATAGCAGGCGGTGGAGGAGCTGCATTTTATAACGGTGGGGTAGGTGGATATGGTGGTCTAACTATCGGAGGTGCTGGATTACAAGCAGGCGGTGGTGGAGGTACTCAAACCGCAGGAGGTGCTGGACTTTCTCCGGCTCTATCCGGTTCAGTCCTATTGGGTGGTCAAGGAATTACGAACTCAGGTGCAGATACACCAGGTGGTGGAGGTGGTTACTTTGGAGGCGGTGGAGGAAGTTCATGGGGTGGTAATGGAGGCGGTGGAGGTTCTTCGTATTTGAGTAACATTACCATCATTTCAAGCGGAGAGACAACCTCTGGAAGACTTGCACCTGGAACGGACAGTTCATTGTATGTCTCTGGAATCGGTAATGGTGGTATTAGTAGCAGTTCAGGAGGCAACGGTCTTGTTGTGATTACAGCGGGTGTCGTATTCTCATTGGCTGAAGCCATGCGTATTCATTCCAATGGATATTTGGGTGTTGGAACCGCAGCCCCTACAACTCAACTCGATGTGAATGGAGGTCTGACCGTTCGCAATGGATTCCGTCCTCTCTACATGAATGTATCGGGAACCTCACTGACGGTGCCCACCAATTCCTTCGGCACGCACTACAACATTACGAATAGCGGCTTTTCATCGTTGACCTTACCTGCAATCAATTGGAGCAACGATTCCAATGGATACTGGGTGTTCCGCAACAATACCTCTTCGTATTTATCGACGACGGTGACCTACACGACCGCAGGCACGAGTGCGCCTACGAACCCAGTGGTGATTCCACCTGCAAATTCCACTACGATCATGGTGACATATCCTGGCGCAACAACCTCCAACTATGTTTTGTTTTAAGAAAGGTAATGCTAGGGACTTCCAAAAGTGTGTGGGGATTTGACCCTCGGAGTGTTCCTGGCTGTCAATTGTGGTTGGATGCGGCGGACTCGTCTACAATCACAGGGACAACATCTGTAACATCGTGGGCTGATAAGTCTGGGAATGGAAGGAATACAACTACAACTGGAACAGTATCCTATGCTAATTCTGGGGTATCCATTACAGCTTCAAACTCTTATTTAACAGGTTCTTTTGGTTCACCCGATTATACAGGATCAACCGTAACATGTTTTCTAATTGCGAGTATCAGTGGTTCATCAGGTAATGTAGCAAGGTTATTCTCATTAGGAAAAGTTGGGACACAAGACTGGGATAATCTAGCTTCTATTACTCTTGGTCGAGGAGGAGGATTATTAGTAAGACCCTATCGAACTGTTCCAACATCAAGTCCTCCTTCAATCCCAGCCTTTGATATGCGATTTCTCGCTACATGGGGTCAAACTTCATCATTGTTATTTAATTCTATCAATGGAGGGGCATTAAGCACGGCGTCGCTTACTGGAGCGTTTGCAATTAATGCGTATCGTATAGGAAATGACTTACTATCTGATGATGCAAATGAACAAACCATTGGGGTTATCAATGAAATCATTGTTTATTTTTCAGAATTAACAACCGCTCAACGCCAACAAGTGGAAGGCTATCTTGCCCACAAGTGGGGGTTGGTTGGACCTTCTCCTACGGTTCCGTTATCGATTCCTGGATGTCAATTGTGGTTGGATGGAACAGACCCTGCTGGAACAGGCACACCACCTGCAGATGGAGCGACGGTTTCGACCTGGGTGGATAAGTCAGGGAATGGGTATAACGCAACCGCTGCTCCTTCAAGAACTGTTGGAACCTATTCAACAAGTTTTAGAGCAGTGAATTTTCCAAACTCAACTACAGGGTATATTACTAACTATTCTGCAGCCCCAACGAATGAAACCATGTTTGTCGTCTTCAATAACCCATCACCTTCTGGAAACAACAACATTATAATCGGTGGTGTTTCAGGAGCACGTTCATTAGGTGCTGGATATACAAATGCTGGTAATGGAACTGTTGGTAACTTAAATACGCAAGTCGTTTGGTTGGCTAGCACAGGAACCTATACTGCAGGAACTACTGTATTTACAACATCTCAGTTTACACCTTCAAGTAACTCTGTCTCATTGAATGGAGGAACCTTTTCAACAGGTGGCGCTCCAGGATTTACCGCAGGTAGGGTGACTTATTTAGGTGTGGACGCTACGAATCCAGTTTATTATTACATAGGCTACGCAATGGAAATCCTCTTTTACAATTCAGTCCTCACCACTACCCAACGCCAAACCATCGAATCCTACCTTGCAAAGAAATGGTCCATCGGGTCTGCTTCAACAATTTCTTTAACTCATCCCTTCTACTCCGTTCGACCTCACTTGCGTGTGTTTCGACCCATCGATGTACCTGGTTGTCAGTTATGGTTGGATGCTGCAGATTCGTCTGTTATTACGATCGCAACAGGTGTGAGTCAATGGAGAGATAAATCTGGGAATGCCAATAACCTGACACAATCAACTACAGGAAATCAACCAACCCACGCATCTAGTTTGATTACGTTTGAAAGTAATAAATATCTAAACATCCCTGTATCTGTACTGAATAATCTACCCACATGGTCTTTGTTTTTTGTTATCAATCCAACCTCTTCTTCAAACTGGATACTAGCAAAACAGAGAGACTTCGTGGATACTTATAATGTTCTTTCAATGACCTTAAACACAAACAATGGTGGAGGAATTCAAACAGGTTCTACAGGGTTTTTGTATTGGCGTTCAATGAATGCTGGAACCCAAGCAGTTTCTACCGCAGCCATTACTACATCGACACTACAAATCATTAACTTAACCTATGATGGAACCAATCTTTACTTGTCCAAGAATGGAGTCCTTGAAAAAACAACGGCTGGAACATTTGCAATTCAGAACGATACGACTCCAAGTACATACACCCTTGGTGTTTCGATTTATCCGGGAGGACAAATACTTAATCCAGGTACGACAAATTTTAGTCTTGGTGAAATGATGATATATACTAGTGCGTTAACATCCTCTCAACGCCAACAAATCGAAGGCTATCTTGCGCACAAGTGGGGGCTGATTGCTTCTTCTATAAATCCAGTATCGATTCCTGGATGTGCATTATGGCTGGATGGAACGGACCCTGTTGGAACACGCACACCACCTGCAGATGGAGCCACGATTTCAACCTGGGTCGATAAGTCTGGAAGTGGTAATAGCTTAACAGCAGTAGGATCACCTACTTATGTAAGTGCTTCTTCATCTGTTTATCTAAACGGTTCGTATTTGCAAAATACTAACTTTAACTCTACATCCTATACATTGTTTATTGTCTCAAAACAGACATCAGGAAATGGTCCACTCTATACTAACAACACAACAACTAACGGATATACTGGATTTTTCCCTAACTATGACGGAGCTTATTATTTAGTCCAGGCGGACAATAGCTGGTTATCAGGAGGAAGTCCATTTGCAAATGGAACAACCTATTTGTACTCGATTCAATATGATAGTTCAAACAATATTAATGTATGGACTAACGGAAATAGTACACCAACAATTACCGGAACTGCGGGAACCATTACACGAAATCAATTTATCTTAGGAAAACGAGATGGAAATTACAATATAGGAAACATATTTGAGGTTATCCAGTATAATACAACTCTCACAACCACTCAACGCCAAACTATCGAAAGATACCTTGCAAAGAAATGGTCTATCGGGTCTACATCTTCTTCACTCGCTTCAACACATCCATTCAGTAACTTCCCACCTGCAAGTCTACATACAATAGTAGTAGCCTCTGCAACAGGTGGCACCATCACAACAAGTGGTTCTTACAAAATCCACGCATTTACGACGGTAGGAACAACAACCTTTACTCTCACAAGCTCCGAGTCCATTACAGCCGAGATTCTTATTGTGGGGGGTGGAGGTGCAGGCGGATATGATTATGGAGGTGGTGGTGGTGCAGGTGGAGCTGTGTATCTTTCATCCGCATCAATGCCTTCTGGCTCCTACACAGTAACAGTTGGTGGAGGAGGTGGCACACCAGGATATGCAAATAATGGGCAAAGCGGCTCTTCTTCAAGTCTCATCATTAGCGGAACAACTTACATAGGTGCAGGGGGAGGTGGTGGAGGAGCGTATTCAAGTGGAAGTGGCGCAAACGGTGGCTGTGGCGGCGGCGGTGGAGGCAAAAATGATAGTACAACAGGTAATCCAGGAACTGGCTCTCAAGGCTTTTCAGGAGGTTTTAGTATATCAGGAGGCGGTAGTCATGGCGCAGGTGGTGGTGGTATGGGATCTGTTGGATCCAATGCGACCAGTAGTAATTCAGGAGCACCAGGTGGAGCGGGTCTCACATATACGGTAGGGGGAACTTCGGTTACTGTTGCGGGCGGCGGAGGTGGAGGCGGATACGCAGGAGGATCATCCCCTGGTGGTTCAGGGATTGGAGGTGCGGGTGCTATGTCAAATACGGGCGCACGAGGTGGCGATGGCACAGCAAATACAGGATCAGGAGGCGGTGGTTCTAGTGCATACTCAGGTGGCGGCGGTGCAGGTGGCTCGGGAATTGTGATTATTGCGTATAAAACTTAAGCCTTCGACACATGAATCCTCAACGTATTTCCCAAGAATGAAAATGAAACACTGATTCCAGGCATCAATAAACGAATGGTCTCCAATACGGAGTCCAAACTACTAGGAGCCAATAGATAGTTCAAATAGTTCATTGCATCTCGTGCGACTCCATCCGAGCAATAGGTTGGTGGAGTGACTTCGAATGTTTGAACGATAAAAATCGCAGGAAATCCAAGACCCGCCCATTGAAAGAGTTGAGGGCGATACTGGTCTCGTGTAGGATTCACGAGTATCGATAAAGATTGTTTATCTGCGGCTTCCTTTGCAATGACAACTGCATGACTTTGCATGAGTTCGTCCAGTGTTGCAATACTGGGAGGCTCAACAGGTCCAGTTGCAGCAGTGGGAAACATGGATAGGTCGGGACCTGTTGCACCCGTGGGTCCAGTGTATTCAACTTGTTCGGTAGGGCCTGTAGCACCAGTGGGTCCGTCCATTTGTGTTTAATGACTTGATTTTTAACAGACGAAAAAGAACAATGGCAACTGGACCACAAGGACTTCGTGGATTACAAGGACTTCAAGGCGAACAGGGTATTCAAGGTCCTACGGGACTTCAAGGAATCCAAGGTGAACAGGGACCGCAGGGATTTCGTGGAGAGCAAGGTGCACAAGGTCATACAGGTCCTGCAGGACCACAAGGCTCGCAAGGGTTTCAAGGTCCAGCATCCACGGTTCCAGGACCTACGGGACCTGCTGGAGCGGGTGCACCCATCGCATTTGATGGTGGAAGTCCAGAGTCTTCATTCATCTACGGACCTGCATTTGACTGTGGAAGTGTTGTATAAGTTTCTAATCAATTAACAATGCCTTACATCCAATTACAGTTCCGTCGTGGACTGTCCACTGAGTGGGCAAGAAACAATCCCGTTCTCGCACCGGGCGAGATGGGCATTGAGTCCGATACTCAACTCTTCAAATTAGGCGATGGAACGAGTTCATGGAGGTCGTTACCGTATGGAGGACTTCAAGGTCCACAAGGTCCTCCCAATGGTCCTACAGGTCCTCAAGGTGTGATGGGACCACAAGGAAATGAAGGTCCAGAAGGTCGACAAGGCACTGCAGGAAATACCGGTCCTCAAGGACTTCAAGGACCTGCAAATGGTCCAACGGGTGCACAGGGCAATCAAGGACCGCAAGGTATTCCAGGAGCTACCGGACCCCAAGGCGTTCCAGGTATGACTGGGTCACAAGGAGTCCAAGGTTTTCAAGGGTTGCCTGGAAATGCATTCAATACAGGTGCAACGGGACCTACAGGATTCACAGGCTTTACGGGTCCAGCAGGCACGGCGACCAACACAGGTGCAACAGGACCTACCGGTGTGACAGGCTGGACTGGATGGACTGGTAACACAGGTCCTCAAGGTGTCCAAGGACTTCAAGGTCCACCGAATGGTCCAACCGGTCCACAGGGTGTTGAAGGACCGCAGGGTGTTCCAGGTGTAGGTATCCAGGGTATTCCAGGTGCAACCGGTCCACAGGGAGTCCAAGGTCCACCGAATGGACCGACTGGAGCACAGGGTGTTCAAGGCGTCCAAGGTATTCCAGGAGCTACAGGAGGTCAAGGTATTGCAGGTCCAACGGGTCCTCAAGGAGTTCAAGGCATTCAGGGTGTAACGGGTCCGTTAGGCGGTCCATTAGGTCCACAAGGAGTTCAAGGACCTCAAGGATTCGCAGTCGTGGGTATTCAGGGTATTCCAGGTGCTACAGGTCCACAAGGTGTTCAAGGATTTCAGGGATTGGTAGGTGCACAAGGAAATGAAGGTAATGTAGGCATTCAAGGTATTGCAGGTCCCACAGGTCCGCAGGGAGTTCAAGGACTTCAAGGGCCTTCGAATGGACCGACTGGCGAACAAGGTGGAGTTGGACTTCAAGGTGTTCCAGGTGCAACAGGCATTCAAGGAATCGAAGGTCCAACCGGACCACAGGGTATCCAAGGGTTCCAAGGCTTACCAGGTAACGCATTCAATACAGGTGCAACAGGTTGGACTGGACCTACGGGGTTTACAGGTCCTGCAGGCACGGCTAGCAATACAGGTGCAACGGGTTGGACTGGAGATACGGGTTCGACTGGAAATACAGGCGCAACAGGACCTCAAGGTGTGACAGGATGGACTGGACCGCCTAACGGACCGACTGGACCCCAAGGAGTGGTTGGCCCGCAAGGAGCCATTGGCCCGCAAGGTATTCAAGGGATTGCAGGTATGACTGGACCGCAGGGTGTTGAAGGTCAACCCAATGGACCGACGGGTCCTCAAGGAGTGGTTGGACCGCAGGGTGTCTTAGGTGCAGGCATCCAAGGTCTTCCAGGCCCCACAGGACCTCAAGGCGTCCAAGGGCTTCAAGGTCCACCCAATGGACCCACAGGACCCCAAGGTGTTCGGGGACTCCAAGGTGTGATAGGTGTAGGCGTCCAAGGCATTGCAGGTCCCACAGGTCCACAGGGAGTCCAAGGAGTTCAAGGCATTCAAGGTGTTACGGGTCCTCCTCCTGGAGTTACAAACGGAGCCGCAAATCGTCTATTGATTTCCAGTTCGAGTTCAGCCATTGTAGCTCAACCCAACTTGTTGTTTGACGGAACGACCTTCGATGTCTTGGGACAAGAACGAAGTCGTCGGGTCTTGTCGTATTGGTCGAACACAACTGGAACACTGGAGTTAGGGTCTGTGACGGGCAATGCAAACTACAACTACATTACGAACCCAGGGTTCAATACAATCATATTATTGAATCCAGCCGCAACCTGTACGGGTGCATACTCGGTGATAAAGAATGGAACTTCAAACACACTGACGATTGGAATGAATTATGTCAACGGAGGCACAGGACCTGCTTCACCCTTAGTTCTTGCTCCCTCTGCGATGACGCAATTCATTTGGGATGGTTCAGGAACCTATCTTCAATTTTGATACTAAAAATGTAGCCTCAAAACAATGCAAGGCGCAAGAGGACCTACAGGATTAACTGGAATGCACGGACCGCAAGGAGTTGGGTTTCGAGGACCCACAGGACCCACGGGCCCCACGGGTATTAGTCGACCTGGATATGAAACGGTTACAGGTCCAACGGGAGCAGTCGGCCCTGCAGGTCCACAAACAATCGTTCCAGGCAGCATCTATACCTTGTCTACTTATGCAACGGGTGCAACGGGACTCGCAGTGCCTTCGGTTAACACTCCAAATCAGATAACCGTTTGGTCGGGTGCAATTCCTAACGAAGCCAAGGGAAAGTCAGGTCTTCTCTCCATGTATTTTGACATGCGAGTCAACTATCCTATTGTAAGTAGTGAGTTTGACTATGCAGTCTATATCGACGATGTATCCCTCGGACTCGGACCCACCAAGACCAATCGTTACATACAAAACACTGCAAGTACAAACATCGTCGGGTCTAATGGAACCTCATTAGGAGTGAATGGACCCAGTGTTATAAAACCCGTTACATTGCCTGTCACAATTACTCCCAACGCAACCAACCTTCAACTCAAACTTGCCAATGTAAGCTCTCTGATGGAAGCCATTACACTTGCAGCCCCAATCGGTATCACCACTACGGGTTCGAATACCTACATAACTCCCGTAGGATCGATTGGTGTTATGGCCTATGTCTGGGGATGTGGAGGCTCTGCATTCGGTTCCAACGCAGGAGGTCCTGGTGGATTCACCTCTGGATTTTACCCTACTTCAGCAGGCACGGTATTGACAACCATTGTGGGTGCACTGGGAAACAACACCTTTAACTTTGGATTTGGAGGGTCAGGATTTACCGGAACTGGAACTGCTGGGTCAGGTGGTGGTTTCTCTGCACTCTTTCTAGGAAGCGGTCCTACAACATCCTCTAACGTACCCATATTGGTTGCGGGTGGAGGAGGCGGATGTTATGTTCAAGCGTCAGGCTCGAACTTCATGTGGGCTGGAGGCGGTGGTGGTGGGTTAACAGGAGGAACCACCTTCAACGTATTTACTCGGCTCTATTCAGCAGACGACCGTGGTCGAGGCGGTACGCAATCCAATTCGGGATATGGTTCCGGACAATGGTCCGCTATGAACTACAATAGTAACGGTGCAGGAGGTGGTGGATGGTATGGTGGTGGAGGTGGAGACAATCGAGGATGGGCAGGTGGTGGTGGAAGTGGATTCATCGGAACCACTATAAAGTATTCCTACATGCCGGTTGCAAATGGTGCAACCTTCATCATTACATCGGGAGCAGGTTCAAATGTCACTGCACCTGGAAGCAATTTCATGTCGAATCTTGGATATTCTCCAAACACCTATGCACACGGTGGTGGAGGTACAGGACTTATTGTTTTGATTCCCGTCACCAGTAGCAATGCACCCTTTATAGGTGTCGATGCACGATTTACGAGTGTATAATTCTTCTTGTTTCGTGTATAAATGAGCACTGGACCACAAGGAGTTCAAGGTCCACAAGGACCACAAGGACCCACAGGACCTGGATATACAGGTCCCACTGGACTTCAAGGCATTCAAGGACCGCAGGGACCTGCAGGAGGACCTACAGGCGCACCTGGAACCACTGGACCTACGGGAACGGTTCGAAATTCCGTCCTCATTCCCTTTGTGAATTATGCGACCGGTCCGATTGAAAACACGGTAGCCATGTCGAATTCAACTGTGACCTATATTCGCACAGCGGATATTCCAACGGCAGCCAAGGGACTTTCGGGAATGATGTCGGTGTATTTCGATATCAACTCACCAGGTTTCAACTTTGGTTCAAACCAGTTTGATTACGGAGTCTACATCGATGGCTCAGGTGTTGGACTCGGTCCGTTCGGAAAGACTGTTCGATACAACCAGACCTCCAATTCATCGTTCATGATTGCATCCAATGGAATAACACTTGGAACCAATGCTATCTCTTCTCTGATGCCTCTAACGATTCCAGTGAGTGTCCCTGCCAATGCGTCGAAGTTCCAAATTGGAGTCCTGAATTCATCGATTGGTTTGGGTACCATTCCAAGTATGATGCCTACAGTGACTTCGAACATGTATGTAAACCAAGGATTATATGCATATACCGTTCCATCGGTATTGAACGGTTCAAATGTAGTCGGTGTCATGATTTATTGCTGGGGTTCAGGAGGGCGACCTGGATATGGTTCTGAAAACACTAGCGGAATTTACGGAAACGCATTGGGAGGCGGTGGTGGATTTATGAGCGGATTCTATGGATGTCCGGGAGGAACTCCCTTGAATGTGATTGTAGGAGGTTTTAATGATGTCGCAAATATTACGACTGGCGGAGGTGCATCCTCTTATTCTGCGAACAATGGTACTGGACGAACCTATGGAGGTTCATTTTCAGGAGTCTTTATCAATCAAACCTATTCAACTTCATCCGTCTTGATGATTGCAGGTGGTGGAGGAGGAATTGGAATGAGAGAGATGACAAGTAATAATGTTGGAAATGGAGGTGGAGGTGGATACCCTTCAGGTTCTCCTCCTTACCAAGTCAGTCTCAACGGATTAAACACAGGCTTTTCAACCCTGGTCACAGGCGGCACCCAAACCTCAGGGGGTATTGCATACCCAGGTGCCCCTACAAGTTACAACGGAAGTCAATTCTTAGGTTCTCAAACAAACGGCATCAATAACCACATCCCATATTCTCCAGGAGGTGGAGGCTGGTTCGGAGGCGGTGCAGGAGGATCCAACAACACTGCAACACCTAACATTGGTTCATGGGGAGGTGGAGGAGGTTCTTCGTATTTCAGACCCGACTTGTTGAGTTCCGTATCCTATTCCAACGGAACCACCTATACGCAGTTTTTAGCTCCAAACGGAATTTCCAACTTTACATTCGCCCCTGCAGGTGGAGTGAGTGTCATGTCAAACTTTGGATTGTCGAATGTCGGAAATGGAGTTGGAACCGTTGGAGCAATTGTTATCGTTCCTATGGTCGGCACACCCGGTTCAGTCGCAGTCGGTGCAGAAGCTCGTTTCCTCGCAGTCTAATTTTATCCACCTAGTATTCAAATGAACACACACGCAACAGGCGGTATTGAACTCAATGGTATTATGCGAGTCCATGTCGGCGTTCCGTCGATTCAACCCTATTGCCAAGTTCTCTTGAAGGGCTTGTCCAGACCAATCCAGGGAACCATCATTTTATCCGAGATTCTTGCGTCCAATGGGTTTGGTATTTCATCTACTCACCCAGACGATGTAGGACAAACCGTCTATTTCGATGTCATTGAAGTCGAGGGTGCTCGTGAACGATGGGAAGCACAACAAGCCGCAACCGCAGCCGCAGCAGAAGCTGAAGCAAAAGCCAAAGCCGAAGCAGATGCTAAGGCAGAAGCAGAAGCCCCTCCTCCGTCCGAATAATTCCAATCAATTCTGCGTCATTAAACAATGCTAGTCCGCTACGTGCCAGGACGAGGTCTTGAAACATGCGCACCCAATGTCTTTCCAGGTCCCGCAGGTCCACAAGGGCCTACAGGACCGACAGGAGTTTCAACCGGTCCCACAGGTGCGACTGGTTTTACGGGTTTACCCGGCACAGCAACGAATACAGGCAACACAGGCCCCACAGGGTTCACGGGCAATACTGGACCTACAGGGAATACCGGTAATACAGGTCCGACAGGCAACACTGGACCCACTGGACCGACTGGTACTACAGGACCGACAGGACTTCCAGGAACTGCTACTAATACAGGAGCCACAGGAGTCACAGGTCCAACAGGCAACACAGGTCCAACGGGTGTAGTTGGAATTGCAGGAACCGCCACCAATACGGGCAATACAGGTCCAACAGGATTCACAGGGAATACTGGACCCACGGGTGTCACAGGAAATACAGGCAACACAGGAGCCACAGGAGCCACAGGAGCTCAAGGACCCGTCGGTTCAATTGGAAACAATGGTCCAACGGGTCTAACAGGTCCAACAGGTCCGCAAGGAGCTCAAGGTGCGACTGGAAGCACAGGTTCAACGGGTCCAACTGGAAACACAGGACCCATAGGTGTCACAGGTCCAACAGGCTTTACGGGATTCACAGGCTTCACCGGGAATACAGGAAACACAGGTCCTACAGGTCCAACGGGAAACACTGGACCCACAGGTGTCACAGGACCGACCGGATTCACAGGTCCAACGGGTGTTACGGGTCCAACAGGTGCAACAGGGCCGACAGGCAATACAGGTGCGACAGGCAATACAGGTCCCACGGGCAATACAGGACCCACAGGCAATACGGGTCCTACAGGCAATACAGGCAATACGGGTCCTACAGGTCCTACAGGATGGACTGGAAACACAGGCAACACAGGGAATACAGGTCCCTCTGGATTCACAGGTCCAACTGGCAATACAGGGCCGATTGGTGTCTTCAATTTAACGGAAGGTCGAGTTGGCTTCAACTTTTTAAGTCCGACTGGAACCCAAACAGTTTTAACAAGTACATCCTTGAATGCAACCACTTATCCGACCATAGGAATGCGTGGATTCGGACAGACCGGTCCTACAGCGCTTACATTCTTTGTTTCAGAAGCGTATTTCAGCAATGTGTCAGGAACTTGGCACGGTGTGATATCAGGTGAAAATCAGAGCGCTACAGATTTAAGTTACAATTTATACTACTTCTACAGATAATGAGTAGTTATGTTCCTCGAATTCCAGGGACCTATACATATCGTCTTCCTCAATCACAGTATGTTCCAGGTCCGACGGGAGACACAGGTCCAACGGGTCCAGGTCCTGTAGGACTTCAAGGGGTCACAGGACCTACAGGAGCGCTAGCAGTCACGGGTGCAACAGGCAATACAGGCAGAACAGGTCCTACAGGTGTGACTGGAAACACAGGACCGACAGGTGCAACAGGACGCACAGGACCTACGGGTCCAACGGGTCGAACGGGTGCTACAGGACCTACAGGACTTGCAGTGCCAACGGGTGCAACGGGTGCAACGGGTAATACGGGACGAACAGGTGTCACAGGACCGACTGGACCTTCAGGCAGTGTCAATACAACGGGTGCAACGGGAAACACAGGACGCACTGGACCGACAGGCTTTACAGGATTCACAGGGAATACAGGTCCAACTGGACCGACTGGAGTAACAGGACCTGCGAGCACACTTGCAGGCATCACAGGACCGACAGGCAATACGGGTAACGCAGGAGCGACAGGACGCACTGGAATCAGCGGCACTACAGGTCTAGGAGGCCCTGCTGGAAGAACAGGTCCTACGGGGTTCACAGGACCCACAGGATTCACAGGACGGACAGGTGTCACAGGAGTCACGGGTCCTATTGGATTCACAGGCAACACAGGTCGAACGGGAGCCACGGGAAGTACAGGTCCAACAGGACCGACAGGTGTTCAAGCAGCCGGTGAGGCTGGATTTCAAGGTCCAACCTCACAGTTCACAGGTGTGACAGGACCTTCAGGTCCAACGGGCAACACTGGACCGACGGGTAACACAGGTACTACAGGACCTACAGGAAACACTGGACCGACAGGGAATACAGGGAATACAGGCAACACGGGACCTACTGGAAATACAGGACCGACAGGCCCTACAGGGTTTGCATTTACTGGACCGACAGGCGTTACAGGTCCTCCTTTCAATTCATGGACCAGTGCAAGTGAACTTTTCAGTTTTACTAAAAACGAGCCATCTCGGGAGATAGTAAGTCTTACTGCGACTTTAGCCTATTCCTCTGTGATTATTACAGGCTTCCGCATTGTAAGCACAACGGCTAATCTTACAGTCTTCATTAACGGTGCCTTTTTTACACCTCCTTCAACACTTCAAGTAGATTTTTACTTTCAAGTAGCACTAGATAGAGGTGGTACGGCTCAAGTTGCAGTCGACTATCTCTACCTGCCGTAGGACATTTAAACTCTGGACTCTAGTAAGCGCATAATGGATATCTATTTACTGCAAGAACATTGGGCAACGCTGGTTCGAAAGTTCAAGGATGTTGAGCGTCAAGACCCAAACGGAGCGGAGCGAATGACGAATGACATGTTGGACTATGTTCGGTATGTGAACATTCGTCAATACAAGTTGTTTCAACAAAAGCGTGGAGAAGAGTTTGAACGAATGTTTCTCTACCTTGAAAAGCGCGAACACGATGTAGAGATGGTCAAACGGTTCATCGAAGACGACGACCACTGGCAAACTCTACTTGAACTTGCGGAGCAGTAAAAACGGAAGAATCTACACATAGGTATAAGAGACACACAATGGGTGATACAATTATCGGCGTTCAATTCGGTATTGCGAACCCCGAAGACATTCGGAAGCGCAGTGTCGTAGAAGTAACGACTGATAAAACCTACCAAAGCGGACAACCCGTTCCAAATGGCGTGTTTGATTCACGATTCGGAGTCATTGAGAACGGCAAGGTCTGTCCGACCTGTAAACAGACAAACCAACTTTGCCCTGGACACTTTGGGCACATTGAACTTGCACGACCGATGTATTTGTATCAGTTCTTCGATACGGTAGAGAAGCTCTGTAATGTCATCTGCTTGAACTGTTCCAAGCCGATTCTCGCACCCGAAGTCCTCGACAGTCTGACCACCAAGGGTATGGCGCGATTCAAGGAAGTGCGTGACCAGACGAAATACACTCCTGTCTGTGCGACCTGCGAGACACCGATGTTTGCGAAAGTCAGCAAGATTGCAGGCACGGCTGCAAAGTTGGAAGCCTTCAAGAAACTTGCAAAGGATGAAGCACCTGTGGACCCAGTTCAACTTCAACCTGAAATCGTCCTTCGAGCGTTCCAGCGTATCACCAACGAAGACTGCCGTCGTCTTGGATTTGATGCACAGTTTGCCCGACCTGAATGGATGATTTGCAATGCACTTGCAGTTCCACCGTTGACCGTGCGTCCTTCGGTCGTGATGGACGACCATCAGCGAATGGAAGATGACTTGACTCACCAGCTCATCTCCATCATCCGTTCGAATGACCGATTGCGAGACAAGATTGATAAGAACGATTCAGCAGACATGATTGATAAGCTGACCTCGTTGCTTCAATACAATGTAGCAACCTATGTCGACAACGACATCAAGGGTATGCCTCCTACCCAACAGCGCTCTGGACGCCCTCTGCGAACTTTGAAGTCTCGTTTCGGTGCGAAGACAGGGCGCGTTCGTGGTAACTTGATGGGTAAGCGTGTGGACTTCTCTGCGAGGTCCGTCATTACACCCGATGCGAACATTGACTTGGACGAACTCGGTGTGCCCGAAGAAATCGCAACCAACTTGACCTTTCCTGAAATCGTAAGCCCCTACAATCGTGAGCGACTACTGGGATATGTTCGCAATGGACCCGAGAAGCATCCAGGAGCCAAATCCGTCTTCATCAAGAAAGACAAGCAGACCTTCAGTTTGCTCTATGTGAATCCAGACACGATTGACTTGAAGGAAGGCGATGTGGTTCACAGACACATCATTGACGGAGACATTGTGCTGTTCAACCGACAACCTTCACTTCACAAAGCCTCTATGGAAGCACACCGAGTCAAAGTGTTACCGTATTCGACCTTCCGTCTGAATGTATCCGCAACTCGACCGTATAATGCAGACTTTGATGGAGATGAGATGAATATGCATGTACCGCAAAGTATTCCAGCTGCAACTGAACTTCGTGTCTTGGCATCTGTGTTGCGTAACATCATCAGTCCTCGTACCTCCACTCCGATTATCCAGCTCTTTCAGGATACCATGACGGGTGCCTACCGTATCTCCCAGCCAGGTGTCGAAGTGCCCGAACACATTGCGATGAATATGTTAGCACGCATCAATCGTCCCTTCAAGAGAAAGAACCGTAACTGGACGGGTTCTGAAATCATCTCGGCTGCGATGCCGTTGATTAACTACAATGCCCGTGGAATCAAACTTGAACTAGGTGAACTGACGAAGGGTGTCTTGAAGAAGAGTGCGACTGGAAACTTGGTCCACTTGACCTACAATGACTTTGGACCTCAACGCGCAGGTCAGCTTATCAACGACATTCAAAGCATTGTCACACAGTTCAACTTGTATACAGGCTTCTCAGTGGGTACTTCGGACTTGATTGCGGATATCAAGACCAATACGTTCGTAAGGGAGAAGATTGCAGAAGGACGACGCAAGGTGTCTGAGATTCTCACCAATGTCCACGGAGGCAAATACATCAACAACATGGGTATGTCCGATGGTGAAAAGCTGGAAGACGATATCTCTTCGGCGATGAAGGATGTCGTGAACAAGATTAACACCGAGGTGATTGATAGTTTGAAGAAGACTGCACGTGCGGACAGTCTCAATCGTATTGTTCAGATGGTTGATTCAGGTTCGAAGGGTTCTGAAGCGAACATCACACAGATGGTTGCGACATTAGGACAGCAGTTGATTGAAGGTAAGCGAGTTCAATATACACTCCAAGACCGCACACTGCCTCACTTTACACGCTACGACGATGGAGTGGAATCTCGTGGGTTTGTAGAACACAGCTTTGTGGATGGTCTGATGCCTGCAGAGTTCTTCTTCCACGCACAAGCTGGACGAGAGGGATTGATTGATACGGCCGTGAAGACTTCCGATACAGGATACATTCAGCGCAGATTGATGAAGACCATGGAGGACCAGCACATCGAGTATGGAGGCACGGTGCGCAATGTGAATGGTAACATCGTTCAGTTCCACTACGGTGATGATGGAATTGATACCATCTGTGTAGAAGACCAGTCCTGTGACCTTGTGTTGAAGACACTTGAGAACCTCTACGCAGAGTATTCCTTGACGCCTGCCGATGTGAATCCCTTCTTGAAGGAATCCGTGGAAGAAACACCCGATTTAGTGGAGGAACTCATCGCAGACCGTGAGCTTCTCTTCAACAAGACCTTCCGACACAAGAAGGTCGATACACTTCAAGCACCTGTCAACTTGAAGAGACTGGTGGAAAAGTATGCGAATCCGTATAGCACCAAGACGGATTTGACACCGAAGCATGTCACCAGTGCAATCGGACGCTTTGTAGCCGAGTTCCCGAACAACCGAGTGTTCCACATTCTGCTGCGATACTACCTTGCACCCAAGAAATCGATTGTGGTTCACCGATTCAGTCAAGCGTTGTTTGATGAGCTCATGCGAGACATCCGATTCCGATACATTCAAAGCCAAGTCCATGCGGGTGAAATGGTGGGTGCGCTTGCAGCGCAATCCATTGGAGAACCTACGACGCAGCTTACCTTGAATACCTTCCACAGCGCAGGTACAGCCAAGGCGAATGCGACTTCAGGTGTGCCCCGTATTGAAGAGTTGTTGTCGGCTTCCTCGAATCCTAAACGACCCAGTAATACCGTGTATCTTGAACCCCAGCTGATGGAAAGTCAGGACGCAGCGGTGGTGAAGATGAAGGAGATTCAGAAGACTACCTTGCGAGACATCACCAACTCGGTGCGTATCTTCTATGACCCGTATCCTCTCGCAGCAACCACAGCCATTGAGGAAGACCGTGAGATGTTACAGCGATACGAAGAGTTCTCCTGTGACGGAGACGGAACACCGACTTCACCGTGGATTCTGCGATTGGAGATGAACGAACTGCAGATGGCCTCACGCAATATCCTCGACATGGTGGAGATTCAAGCCAAGATGTCTGCAAACCCTGCGTTGAAGATTGTGCAGTGCCGATACTCGGACCCTGGAAGTGACCCAACGACCAAGTCGGTCAAGAACTTGGTGATGCGACTGATGTTTGACCCCGCAGTGATTAAGAATCCAATCCAGTTGCGATTCTTGGAGGACAAGATATTAGACACTTCGTTGACGGGTGTTCCAGGCATTGGACGAGTGTTCCAGCGTCGTGTGAAGAACGAGTTAGTGCACGATGCGCAGTTGGGTGGATACAAGTCTGTCGAGCAATATGTGTTGGATGTGGAAGGTACAAACTTGTATGACCTCATGGTGTTTCCAGGTGTAGATGGAACACGCACGTTCTCGAACGACATTCACGAAATCGCAGAAGTGTTTGGAATTGAAGCTGCACGACTTGCGTTGTATGAGGAAATCAATGAAGTCTTCTCGTCAGAGAAGGTGAACTACCGACACTTGGCTGTGTTGGTGGATACTATGACCTTTGGAGGACGCATTGTGCCAGTGAACCGATTCGGTATGAGCAAGAACGAGACGGGTGTGCTAGCCAAATCCTCCTTCGAAGAGACTTCCAAGATTATGTTTAATGCAGCTATCTGGGCAGAGAAGGATAGTATGCGAGGTGTCTCTGCAAACATCATGTTCGGACAGAAACCTCCTTGTGGTACTGGATTCGTAGACATCTTGGTGGATGAAGCACGATTACCCGAAGGTGAAGAAGAAGCACCTGAAGACGATACACTCGACAAGGTGAATCAGCGATTGGAGACTGCACCTGTAGGAGAGTGCCGATTGGAAGACATTCTCATGGAGTGGTAACTGAAATGAAATGTGGAAAGTAGATAATGGATAGTTTTCTAAATCCCATTCTTCCGAGGGATGTTCCTTCGGGTGAATTTAGAGAAGTTATCGGGAGGCTTGCCTTTTTCGATAGTATCCACGACTTTTGGCCTGAACGCAAAACCAAAAGTGTAATTGAGGAAGCAGACGACGATGACTTTATTGATATGCCTGCAGACAGAATTGATGCAGTTCATAAGACATTGGTAAGAGATGGTGCAGCGTATTTGGGTACGAGCCCTACATCCATTGATGACTTACTAGACGCAGCTACAAATGGTGCTATTTCAAGCGTCAGTGACATTGAGAACCGTGTGATGAAGTACTTTTCAATGAAGTATGCTCCATTCAACGGTGTGGAAGTGAGGATGTCATTTGATGAAATCCTCCAAAACTGGAGATTCAATAACGATTGGAATGCCTATTCAGAGAAGATACAGAACTTATCCGATGTAGTTGAAATCGTAGGAAATGGGCGAAGTGTGAAATCCTTAACAGATGAAGAACGAGGTATTCTTGGGTTTTTCATACTCGCATACATGAACCCAACCGTGCAACCTGCAACCGATGTTGGATTCACATTCGATATGGCACCTCGTGATATCGGTAAAATCTTTGCTCGGTTTAATCAGGTTTACAATGCCATTTATCCGCAAAACATAGCGGATTCTGCTTCGACCTCCTTTTCATCCCTTCAAGGTCGTAACCGATTCTTTAAAGCCGATGGGTCTCCAGGTGGAACTGCTATCGGTCCTAAGGTCATCGTCAACTCCAACTTATTCACATGGAACACGCACACAATTGAGTTTATAGACCAAGGATTTGGACCACAAAATAAGTTTGGGTTTCAAATCGGTATTACCGATAACAATACTGGAGCTAAACATGTACTTCAGTTTGGAAAGGGACAAGAACAAGGTCCTCCTGTGAACTACCTCATGGATATGATTGCCTCTCAACGAATTCAAGGCGAAGTTCCCAAGATATCCACTGCAGTACGATTGCCTCCTACTCTGCCTTTTAACTCGCGATTGTTGTTTGACCTTAAACGAATGGGAGACCATGAGCAAATGCGTGTAGATAACGCATATGGAGTGACCGGAGACCGACTTGCTGCGGTCTATCGCAGAGCACTTCGAAAGCCGGGTATTTACCACTCCTTTAATGGAATTCGTCTCTTTCGTTCACTGAGTGGTTTAGCTGACCCACAAACACTCGCACTGCGGAATGAGACCTTTAAATGCAAGGAGGTTATTTCAAAGATAGAACTTTTAGTTGGATATCAATCACAGTATGCATCTGCTGCATCCGAACTCAATCGAATGAAACAACATGTATATGCCGGGATGCAATTTGGCACCGTGCTTATGGACCCAATCAATCTTCAAGGCGCAGACTTTGCAACCAAATATACTGAGATTGCTGCAACCTTCACTACTTACTTTTTAAGGTATCGTATGAAGGACATCTTCAAACAGATTGATACACTTCAAACCAAACTTGCATCCATTCCCATTGCTCAACTCGCTCAATCGGCTCAATCGTTAGTTCAGAGTATAAGCACTGCAACCGTGACTACAGACCTTACACCGATTCGTCAAGAGCGAGAAACCCTTGAAGCCTTTCTGGAAACCGTTGAAGAACTTCGAAAGATGAAAATCGTATTTGATTCGAATGGTGTTCGTGAACCAATCTATATCGACCTATTTCAACCCAATGGACGGTTGAAGAAAGGTGTACGAAGTGATATTTTCAACTTTGCGTCGGGCCCCTATCTACACAATGAAACGGGCATGCAAGTTACTGTGGCTCGTATTCTCGTCCATAAGCGTTCTAAACGCTTAGAGTCCATTAAATCTGCATTGTATGAGAACCTAAGCCTGTATCTTGCTGCACGAGATGCTGCGAAAGAAGCGTTCTTTGACCCAGCGATGTTAGATACGATTGAAACTGCATCAGACATTCCAAATGGATTATCACTCGAACAGTTTATCGGTCCAGACGGAATTGAGGGTGCAATCATGAGGGTTGTTGGCTTATCCGCACAAACGGGCGGTACTACTCCGAAAAAACAAGGACCTAAACAAGAATCATCCGATGTCAAACTAAGAAGTGCTGAAAAACAACTTAGTCAGCAATCCACTCGCGACAGTCGACGCAGAGAGTCTATCGATAGAAAACGATTTCCTCCAACCTTACAGTATCGAGACATTCATGACCTCTTTGTAGAGATTTGTTTAGATGCACAACAAGGTGAAGACTTGACATCCATTGAAGTGAAATGGGTCTTGGGTATCAATGATATTCGCGCACAATCCATGGATGAATACAGACAACCCTTTGAAGAATCCGATGCGACGGATATAATTACCTTTTTACTCTCATGGAGAAACCCACCGTATGACTTTACTCCTGTGTTTCAATTACCAGAAGGCGAGGATGCGTTATATGGTGATTTAGCACGGAAAACAAAGGGCACAGTTGCAATCATTAACTACATAGGAGGTGCGTTATTAACCATTCAAAATCGTGAGGGTTTGATATACGCTATCTTGGATGACTTTGCAGAAAGATTCAAAACAAACCCTCGTCTATTTCAGTCACCTGGGTCAGATGGATTGAACACACAATGGTCGGGTATTCCTACTCGATTACAAGAACTCGTTGGACAAACAGGATACAAAATGGGCGGTGGTCGTCGTCCACTCTATGCCCCAAGACACAAAACCTATCGTCGCAAACATCGGTCCAAGAAAACTCGTAAGCAGTAAACAATGGTTAATCTCACCCACTCCGAGTTGTCGGAGATTATCAACGAACGCCTTCCGCCCGCATCGATTGATGCGCTGAAGTCTCTTCGCAACCAAGCCTGTGAAACCACCCAACAATCGGGATTCAAACTTCAAAGTCAGCAGGTGTTTTTGCGTCGTGTCTTATCACCCGACAGTGCGAATCGTAACCTGTTGATGATTCACGGCACAGGCACAGGTAAAACCTGCAGTGCAATTCAAGTGGCGGAAGAATACATCTTGCGTCCCGAGTTCCAAGACAAGAAGGTCATGATTGTAGCGTCAGCTGCAGTTCAAGACAACTTCCAAACCCAGTTGTTCGATATGAGTCGAGTCAATATCGATACCGTAGCAGGAACCTTGGAGTCCAAGCAGTGCACGGGTAGGAGATATCTCGACATGTTGATGCGGATTGAATCTGAACCCAAGAACTGGAACAATCCCGAAATCCGTGCGAAACTCGAACGCACCTCGTCTTTGATTATCAAGGAGTTCTACGAGTTCAGTGCGTATAGTTCATTCGGCACACTCATCATGTCGAAACTCGGAGGCACCGAAAAGGACATTGACCGTGAATGGGTCCACGAGAACTTTGATAATCGATTGCTGATTATCGACGAAGCCCACAACATTCGTGAATCCAAAGACGATGAAGGAATGAAAGGTGTGACGCGTGGATTGGAGAATCTTGTGAAGACTGCGGATGGACTGGTGTTGGTCTTTTTGACGGCTACACCCATGTACGACACCTACAGTGAAATCGTCTTCTATATGAACTTGTTCTTGTGGAACGACCGCAAGCAAAAGCCCAATGAATCGGTCAAGGTTACTGATTTCTTCAACCCAGACGCAACCTTGAAATCAGGTGCAGGCGGTGAACGATTCCGAACCTGGTGCCAAAACTATGTCTCGTTCGTCAAGGGCGAGAATCCATTCACCTTTCCCTTCCGTCTGCCTCCACCCAAATCCATTTCACGTGAAGTCTCCACGTCCTTTCTCGGAAAACCCATCGCACCCGCAGAGCGTATTCAATATTTAGCCTTAGTCGAA
>Ga0247723_1000305_pt1 | contig 33243 bp, 19 predicted proteins | sample MSEWelMarce5H_FC_FD_189079 | JGI IMG/M metagenome (GOLD analysis project Ga0247723, IMG submission 189079) | Subsurface sediment microbial communities from gas well in West Virginia, United States - MSEEL Well Study Marcellus 5H_FC | ecosystem: Environmental > Terrestrial > Deep subsurface >... | reverse complement strand
TCAAACCACCTGGAGAGAACCAAGGATCGTTAGTGTTATCAGTACGAGCACAAAGACCAGCAACGTCACCATTCAATGGAACGAAACGATATACGTCATTGTAACGATCATATTGGTATTTGTAACCAGAATCCATTACAGCGTATGAAGTGCTTGGTAGCGCATCACGGTATGCTTTGATAGCAGTAGTAGCAGTAGAACCAGCGCCAGTGATAACTTCACCAGTACTAGTATTCTGTGGAGACACAAACGCTACGCAGTCAAGACGTGTTTCGCAGATGTTAGAGATAACATAGTTAGCAACAGTAGAAGTTGCAGCACCAACTGGAATCAAAGAGATGTCGTAAGTTGCGTCATCAGCAAATAATGCCCATGCGTTCATTACGTTAGCATCAGAAACTGCTAGATCATCAACACCACCAGATAGTGAGCGTGTAATAGGAGCAGATAAGTTAACAAAAGTTTTTGCAGCAGCAACAGTACCCCAGTTTGTTCCAACTGTAGGATGATCCATCCAGTAAACATACTTAGATTCAGTGTTAACTACGTTTTTATAGTAGCTAGTTGAACCATTTGAAGACTTAGCATCAGATGCTTTAGATAGGTAAGCAAACTTTTCTAGTACACTACCTGGAGTACCTGTCCACAAACCATTTTCATCGACAACGATTACGTGAACTTCATCTAGAGTACCACCAACGCTAGTAGCATAGGTAGAAGTACCTGGAGCAGTATTAAAATTATCTTTGTAAGCCCAAGTAGAGAAACCTATTGAGTCACAGATAGAAACTAATAGAGAGTTACCTAGAGCACCTGGATACTTAGCAGCAAATTCACCAACAGTGCCAGCACCATTAGCAAAAGAGTTGATATAGTCAGTGCTGTTATTAATCTTAACACCACCAGTTGTAATAGCAGCAGTAAAAGTAGCACCAGTACCAGCACCGCCAGAAATTGTAACTGTAGGAGCAGTAGTATAACCAGTACCAGCATTGGTAATAGTTAAACCAGTAACTGTAGAAGCAGCAATAGTAACTGAACCGATAGTAGCACCAGTACCAGAACCTACGTTACCAATAGTGGCAGTAGGAGCAGAAGTGTAACCTGAACCAGCAGTAACAATAACTACAGCAGTAATTACACCGCTAGAAACTGTAAGTGTACCAGTAGCAGTAACACCACCAGCAAGCTGTGGTGCGCTAAAAGTAATAGTTGGGGATGTGTAACTAGTACCACCAGCAGAAACAGTTGCCGCAGTAACAGCACCGCCAGAAATAGCAACAGTACCAGTAGCAGTAATACCACCAGAAATATCAGGTGCGCTAAAAGTTGCTGTTGGAATTGATGTATAACCAGAGCCAGCAGCACCTAATGTAACAGAAGTAACAGTACCAGACAAAGTAGATACAGCATTACGTGCAGCTGTTGCATCAGCACGAGCAACTAATAGTGCGTTTGTATAAGATAGGAAGTTTGCTGCAGTAAAGAAAGATTTAAAGTTTTCGTCAACTGGCTTACCGAAGATAGAAACGAGTTCATTCTCTGAGGTAACCTGAGTTGGGGACATAACTGGACCCCATTGGAAAGCACCAGCAAAAGCACCACGACTAGTAGATACTGCTGGAACGATCGCTGAAAAATCTTTTTCTACGACTGCAACGCCTGGAGATAATTGGAAAGGCATTGTAATTCTCCTTGTTAATAAGTTTTACTTTTAGACAGAAATCTTGTCTACCATTTATTTAGTTTTTCTTGGTTTTCTCAAAAATTCAATGGTTCTTTATCGCCATTTCCATCATCATAGAACCCAAAAGGAGTAAGTTCATCCTCAATTGCTTGAATCTGCTTTTCATACATAATAGTTCTTAGGTTTATGTTATTTAGGTCTTTAAAATACGGCTGAGTTGTCAACCAACCGAAAAGAACTAATGGCATAACCAAGTCATCATGATACCCCTCATCTGCTTCATATGATCCTTTTTTCTCAATAAAAGTAGAGATCTCAGAGATCGTATCCGCATCAGTGATTAATAATTTATTTTCTTCGACTAAAGACTTAAAGTTGTGACATCCAATTCGTTTAATCTTTTTATCGGTATTGACACCCAGTTGAGTTTTACCCCCACCGAAGCCAGCACCGACATACTGCCCATTTGTCTGACGATTAACAAACAGGATATTTTCATATTCTAGTTCATTATACAAGATATGGGCAACTTGTTCGCTTACGTTTATCTCTAGCAAGAGATATGCTTGATTATATTCGTTACCTATTTTGTATAGGACATTAGGATATAACAAAGGACTAATGTTGTTACTTCTATATTTTGCAACAATTTTATACGGAGACTCAGTAATATCAATTACTTGGAATGCTGAATAGTCACCACCAACACCTTTAGCAACGTCAGCTACAATACAATAAGTATGACCAGCCGATGGTCTAGCATAAACATCCAATCCATCTTTTTCATGGATTCTTGGATCTATTGGCATCTTAGCGATAACGTCAGCAGAGATTAAAGTTAAACTGGAACCAAGGAATTTACATGCAACCTCTTGGTTATATTTAAGTTCACCAAGCATTGCTTTCTGTTCAGCTGCCCACTTATCATCACGACCTGGGATTTCCCAATAAGGAATAAACAATGGCGTAAACCCATTACGACCATTCTCAGCATCATTCCAGTATTTCCAAAAGTGATTATAACCAAGTGGCGTAGAACTTAGTAGAATCTTTGTTGTTTCACCAGCAGAAATAGTTGGGTAAACTGAAGTAAAGAATTCTTCTGCTACGTTGTTTGGAATAATTGCTGTCTCATCAACATATAACAAGTTAACAGATTTACCACGAATACCAGAAGCTGAAGTAGCAGCAGTAAATACTTTTGATTTATTTTCTAATTCGATATCGCCTTTGTTCCAAGTAACAACACCTTGTTGCATCCACTGAGGAAGCAATTCATACATAGTTTGATATCGATTTAAAACTTCTCTTGCAGCAGTTGCTTTGTTTGCCAAGATGGCTACAGTCTTACTGGCTTGAAATAAAGTATACCATAAGATATAAGCAGCAGAAGTAGTCGTCTTACCTTGCTGACGACCTTCCATAAGAATGATACGTCTATTATTATGGATTACATGTAACTTATTCTTCTGGCAATCATATAACTTGAACAGTTGTAAACCATGATCAAGCGTAACAATATAACAATAATTTTCAATAAAGTAAATATAATCTTGGGAACACTTTATATACTCTTGAATATTGTCTGGAGTAAAATCAACTTGTACACCAGCAGCTTTTAAGTTCGAATTCGAATTATATATTTCAGCCAATTATAATCCTTCGCCAGTCCACTGTTCCGAAGTAACTGTTACGGTAGTAATATCACCTTGAGCCACATATGCTCGGTTTGCGCCAGTTGATTCGTTTTGTCCAATGTTGGCATTAACTTCAGTAATAATACCTTGACCAGAAACTGGACCGAATAGATTAAGTTTCATTTGGAAATTTAACGTATGAGTAACGAACCTTCTATCTTGAAAGTTACCATCATACTCATCAACAACACTTACGCTCTCTAATATAATAGGAACGTCCATTGTGATACCCATCTCAGGAACTACGTTTACTGCTAATGTATATTCTGGAGTAAACGTGGGCAGAATTTGCTCAATAATTTGTAGCCCATCTTCTTGAGTTTTCGTCAAGATATAAAGTGAGATATCCACATTATATGGAACTGGCGTATACACAGTTGGCTTTGTGCTATTATCCACATCAGTTTTAATTTGTTGCATACGATTCAACTTACGAGAAGAATCATATGCGTAACTATTAATTTCAAAAGACATCCTTGGCAAAGAAATCATAGTTACGTTATTTTCTAAATCAGGTTGTTGATCTAAACGAACTAACCACTTTTCTTTTGGCGCATAAGAAAGTGGAACTTGCAAACGCTGAATAGTAGTACCAGCAACAGAGTCGCCTTGTTTGCGATCAATATAAATGTCGCTGAATAACCGACCAAAAGCCACAATGGCTTTTCTTATAGAACCATGGTAATAAACATTTCCATTAAGCATTGTTTATTTCTCCGAATGGATTCTGTTCATCAAAGTTAATAACATCAGTGGCTGCGTCTTTGAACGAATCATTCTCGCCAAAGCCATCAGAGGATTTCTTAATATCAATATCAAGAGTAGTTGTCGCTTGAGCACCAGTACCGCCACCGCCAATAAAAGAAACAACTGGGGCAGTTTGATAACCAGTACCAGCATTCGTAATAGTTACGCCAGTAATCTTATTAAGATTAGTTCCAGATGTTCCCCTAATTGCTGTTGCTGTGGCACCAATACCAGTAGAACTCGTAAAGGTAACTGTTGGAACAGAAGTATATCCTGAACCACTATTTGTCATTGTAATGGTTGCCACTCTACCGTGAATATTTCTAGTTGTATTAGTGCTGAATGTCTTAAGAGATTCAAATGTATCAATCTCAGCGATACCTGTATCGATTCTTTCTGAAGAATACTGGAACAGTTCAACTTGAAGTTTGTAAACATATAGTTTACCAAGTTGATAGAATGGGTCTTGATGTTGAACAAATTTAAGTTCAAACAAACTGCCAGTCAGCGGGAAATAAATTAAGTCACCTTCATTCGGGCGAGAAGGTATTTGTGTTTGACCATAACGACCAACTAATTGATTCCAACGTCTACGAGCAACCACCAGAGTTGCAGACTGTTCAATCATTAAACCAAACTTCTGTATAAACGCACCTTGCCCACCAAAAGAGTCTACGTTCTCAAAATACATTTCAATAGGAAATGCAGTTTTAAATTGAGAAAGACGATCTTCGCCGAGAACATTATCTTTAGATACTAAAGATCTTGGAATGTAAAAAACTTCATTACCATAAATCTTTAACGATTCAATGATAATATCTTCAATCAGGTACTGTTCGTTTTGAGTTCCCTGAGAAAAATATACATTTGTTGTAGACATTTTATCCTAAGAAGAATTCTAGAGGAGCAGATTTATTTTGCAGTTCGTCTTCTAAGATTTGAATTTCAGTCATGGCTTCAGCATATAACTTATCACCATCTAATGTTACGCCACCTGGAAGTTGAAGACCTGTAAATTTCTTTAGGTTAGTGCCCCATTGACGTTTGAATTGAGCAGTAGTATAACGCTTGATCCAGTTTTCATTCCATACTTTAGAGAACTCAGCTGGATCTAAAGCACGATATGCATACACAATAATGTAATCACCGAATGATACATCAGACTGCCAGTTAATATCTAGATACAAACGATTTTGTAAACGATTGAAACGATATAGCGTATGACCATTTAACTCTAAGTCTAATAGAGCCAAGTGAGACATAACAGTTTTAAAGTAAATGATTGATGTAGAAGTTAAATCATACAAATCATTTAAGCGTAATTGATACTGTAAGTCGAAGATATTCTTTGAAGAAGATGCTTGACCAATACTTTGAACTTTAGTTACACCATAAACAGCGTCAGGGATGTCTACATATTTCTTATCGTACTCACCAAGAACGCAAGGAGTGCCTGAACCAAGAGTTGCAGTAAGTGCGCCACTGGTAATAGTTTCACCAGCAACGAAAGTGCCAACTACGTTCTTAACAATCAAGGTGTTACCAGAAGAAATTGTATCATTCTCTCTAGTAACAGTTGCCATTGCGCCAGAAGTAGAACCAACTAATGGTTGTTCTAGACCAAATGAAGCAGCATTACCTGTAGTAATAGTTAGTCTAGATGCTTTAATTTGACACTTAAGATAAATCTGTTCAATACCCTCGTAGTGGTATAGACGCCAGTAATCTAGAGCCTGATCAATACGATCTTCTAACTGATCATCATCTACGTTGATCTCCAAAACTGGAGCACCTAGATCTCTGAGGCAGTATTGCTTTAGACTCTCTCTACTTGTTGGGATTGCCATTTAATTATACCTTGAACAGTATTGCGTTACCATCAATTACTGCAGTTCCACTTGCCGCAGTTGCGAATATAGTTAATGTACCAGAAGAAATTGAAGCGGTAAATGTAGTATTAGTTGCAGCAGTTTGAACTTCACCACCATTTAAGTAATTTTCAGATAAGGTTACGTTTGTTCCATCATGAACAAAGAACAATTTAAGAATACGATAAGCAGTAGCATTAACAACTTGAATTGTCAACTCACCAGAACGGTAAGTAGCAGTTGGGATAGCCAACATAGCAGTTGCAGTAGTGCTAGAAGTAGTACCACCAAACGCACGTCTTGTTACAAATCCATCCTCAGTTTGCCAACCAGTTGCAGCACCCCAAAGGATAGTCTTATCAGCAGCACCTTTAAGAGTAATACCACCACCCTCAGCAGTAACATCAGTAGGAGTACCAACAGAACCCAATTCAATATTTTTATCATCAACTGTTAAAGTAGTTGAATTTACAGTAGTTGTTGTACCATTAACTGTTAAGTTACCAGTAATAACTACGTTAGCATTATTAATCGTGGCAGTACCAGTTGCTGCGCCAATAGAAAGGGTAGTTGCTGCGCCACCGATATTTAACGTAGTGGCAACAGTATTGAATAAGTTTTGAGTAGTTTGAGTACCAAGAACAGTACCAGTCGCTTCTAGCAAACGAGATCTATTCATGCCTGCAACTTTAACTGCTGCAGTACCAGCTGCGTCTTCAGCAAAGAATTCTAATTCGCCATTAGAAGCACCAGCAGAAGTTTCTGCTTGGATATATGTAAACTTATCTACAGAAGAAACACCACCAAGTGAAGACCAAGAACCAGAAGAATAACCTTCAAATCCAACTGTATCCGTATTATAACGAACCATACCAGTCGCAGGAGAACCTGGACGTTGAGCAGTAGTACCAACTGGTAGCAACCAGTGGCTAGTGCCAGTGGCAGTTAGAATATTAAGACCAGTAAACGAAGTAACTGTTGCACCAAGAGCAACAGCAGTAGAACCGATAGTAACTTGGCCAGCAGCCCAAGTAGGAGCATAACCAGCACCAGCTGATTGTAAGAACGTACCTGATGCACCAGCAGTAATGAAAGTAGATAAGCCAGTATCAGACTGGATAATCAACTGACCAGCAGAACCGCCAGCAATGTTAGTTGCAGTAACCGCAGTAGTGGCAACACCAGTAGTTAGAGAAGAAGCATTAACCCAAACTGGAGAACCTGTACCACCAGAAACTAGAACCTGACCAGAAGTACCTGCGGCAGAAAGTCCTAAACCAGATGCGCCAGAATATGCAACAGCACCAGCAACACCAGTTAATGAAGATCCAGTACCACCATACGCCAAACCAACTGCAGTACCAGTCCAAACAGAACCAGTACTAAATGTTTTATTTAGAGCAGTCTGCGAAGTAGTGGTGTTCAGCATAATGGCTGCACCGCCACCAGTCACCCCATCATGAAGTCGTAATGTTTTTACATCAGTATCGACAGAAATCTCACCATTAGCTCCAGTAAACGCATTGTTCTGGGTAGTAGTTCCTCGTCTAAATTGTACTTGGGTTGCCATTTTGAATTTCCTCTATTTTTGTATATTTATGCTTGCGCTTCAGACCAGAATAAGTTTACTGAAACAGTTGCTGCATTGGTTGAAGAAAGATTTCTAACAACTACTGCTAAAACGTCTGGACCATCTGGATAGTTAGAATAACCACCAATAGCAGAGTTTGTTAGTTCTTTCAACTGTGATAAGTCAATCTCGGCGAAACCATTTGGCTGACCAAGGGTTGAAAAGTTTTGTTCGCCTGGAGTTGCTGCAGTTGAAGTACTAGTAGAAATCTGAGCGAAAGAAGGTTGTGAGCCGAGCGCAGTAGTATTAACAGCAGTCCAAGTTAATGAAGACGCATCAATATTACCTGGATTCAAAATACCATATACCTGCACAGACTGGTCTGACTGAACTTGTAGTTTTTGTAGCAACAGTTGTGAACGATTGATAAGATCTCGATCACCGAATGCTCCAGCAATTGAGTTAGAAACAGATGGAGCCAAACGCAAGAAGAACTGAGTTTCAGAAGAATTTGCTGGGATAGAGTTACCAATACCAGCGTAGTTAAAGTAGTAACCACGGTCAGAGTCGAAACCACCATCCATGATATAAGAAGAACCCCAGTGGTTAACAATAGGTGCGCAAGTACAAGTAATTAAAGTTACTGCGGTATACCCATTACCAACAGCATGACTTGCTGCTGCGCCACCAGAGAATGTCTTGTTAGAACCACCTACGAACATCGTGAATGATGCGCCACGGGTCAAACCAGTTAAGGTATTACCTGCTTTACCTGTATAGGTAATATATTCATGATCGACAAGAATAGTTCCACCAGTGGCTGGGAAACGAGACGCATCATTTAATACAATTGAAGTAACAGAACTATTCATTGCTGTTGCTAAACGATCTCGGGCAGATTCATTGATCGCTTGATAACGAACTGCGCTGTTACCAGTACGCATATACGCTTCATCGTTCACGTTATTTTGTTTCATACGGTGAACAGGAATCATATTACCATCTGGACCACGTAGCATAAAGTCAATAAAACCAGCACCATACCAAGAGAATGAAATTCCCAACATTTGCATCTTGTTCAAGTTTACCGCATATCCAGAAATACCAGTACCATCAATCTTGTCAAAGTTAAATTGAGATTGTGGAACACGCTGGTCGATAACTTGAGCAATCTTAATACCTGAAGAGTTATTAACACCACGATACTCTGGGTTAATGGTCATGGTAGTATCATCGGTAATAGAACCAACACGATATGTCATACCACGAATAACGATTGAGTCACCAGCTTTTAATTGTTGAGTAAAACGAGTTGATGAACCAGTAATTGATTGTGACCCAGCAGTTACAGAAATAAATCCTGACAACTGATAAGTTGCTGAACGCTTAACAACTGCTAATTCTTGTCCATCATATTCCCAGAATAGTCCGTTTTGATCGTCAAATGCGCCAACACGAGTTGATGCGCCGATCCAGTTTTTAACAGTAACACGTGGAAGGTTAGTAATAACAGCAGAAGTGCCACCAAGAGTAGCCTGAGCAGAAACAGTAAATGTAGATTCATTAACAATAGAAACTACACCATATATACCATTATAACCAGAAGTAACAACACCTGCAATTTCAATAGTACAACCAGCCTGAAGACCATGGTCAATTTCAGTGGATACTGTAATTACTGAACCAACAGTAGTAGCTGCAGCAGAAATTTGGTCAAGATTTAAAACTGGGTTAAACAAAACACCAGAAGTCCAAAGAATACCTTTACCTGATTGGTAACGCATATACTTTTTAGTTTGACGAGAAACGGATGCGCCATGAGAAGGTAGGAATGTACCTAAGTTAACACCACCATCAAATGGTCTATGTTGAACGAATGCATCAGAACGAGTATAAGTTGTAGCAACAATGCTAGAGTTTTGTACTGCACCACCAACTCGGGCAGTGAACGTAAATGTATTTGCAGTTGGCACAGACTCAATAAAGAAGTTACCACCCATTAATGCGTGGTTTGTTCCACTAGAAGTAACCACGTTAACAATTGGTGAGCCAGCAATCAAACCATGATTTGCTGAACAAGTAACTGTAATAACAGATGGCGATGCTGCGTTAGAAGAATAACCAGTAATTGGTAATCCAGAACCAGCATAGAAACCACCACGTCGTGCGTAAGTAGATTGATTATAGACAGAAGTTCCATTTACACCAACAATACCTTTAGCAAAGTAAGTAAAAGTAGTTGAAGATGGAACAGTATTAATAACGAATGACCCCTCAGAACGAGCAGCAGTAGCAACACCTGCGCAACCAAAGATAATAACTGGAGTTGCAACAGAAAGTCCGTGATCTTGTGAACAAGTAACAGTCATAACAGATGGGTTACCACCATCTGATGTAATGTTGGTAATAAACAAATCAAGACCTGGTTTTTCGTAGATACCTGGAATACCACGGATATCTGTATAGTTCTGCCACTTAGTAGGCTGTAAACCGTATTCAAAGTCAGCGTCAATTAATGATTGGGGATTAGCAACACGTTGACGTTCAATGGCATCAACACCGAAACCATATGGACGAACAATGTTACCAACATATTTTGGAGCATCAGAGTAAATAGCAAGTTTATCGCTTGATAGCATTGTTGAAGTATCAGCTGCAAAAACAACAGTAGTTACACCGACTTGCTCAGAGTACTGAGAAGTACCACCCATGAAAGTAGTATCTAATGGATCATACGAAATTGTGCCATTCTTTGTTGGGTCACCAATAGCGTAGATGTTTGTTTGCTGAGTTTTATTCGCAATAATCAAAAGTTGTGTTAAGTCAACTTTACCAGGAAACTTAACTGTCCCTGATCCCGCTATGTTTGGTGAGAAAATATATTTTTCAACTAACTGACGTGCCATGTTATATCCTTAGAATCCGAAAATAATTGAGTAACCAAGATAATCTGATTTTACAGATTGGTCAAGGTTAGAAATAGAGACAATACCGTCTAATCGCAATACACCCATATCGTATGTTAATGGGACTGAGCCACCGACTGCTCCGAGGTCTTCTGTTGCAATAATATTAGAATCATACACATAACCAAGATCTGATGTTGCTTGCGCTGCGAAAACTGCAGAAGAACCAGAAGTACCAGTATATCCAATAGATATACCACCACTTGTATTAGTAATCTGAATAAATGAACCACCAGTAATACGATTCATGGTAAATCCATTTGAGGAGTTACCGATTAGAATTTGACCAATCTCTGGTAGAGTTGTTTGACCAGTACCACCCTGAGCAATACCTAATTGAGTAGTAAGGGTCAATGAACTTAGAGTTGTTGCACCAGCACTCAGTGTGCCAGATAAAGTAGTATTGCCAGTAACACCTAATGTTCCGCCAATAGTTGTATTACCAGTAATCCCCATAGTTGAGGAGAATGTACCTGTCGTGCCAGTAATTCCAGCTGCAACAATATTAGCAAGGGTACCAGTAATTACTTCAGAAGTATTGGTAGTGTTTAATAAGAAACGAATATCACCAGTTGCTTGTTTGTAACCAATAAAACCATATCTGTTAGCACTAGAATAATAATTAAATTCTAGACCACGATCTTTACTATCATTAGTAGTTAATACAGCACCACCAGTTCCAGTACCAATTCTAATAATTGGATCAACAATAGCAGTTACTGTTGAGTTAATCGTTTGAGTAGTACCATTAAGTGTAATATTTCCAGTTACAGTTAATGATCCACTAATTGTTGTATTACCAGTAACACCTAATGTTCCGCCAACAGTTGTATCGCCAGTAACACCTAATGTTCCACCAACAGTTGCATTACCAGTTAGTGCTAATGTTGCGCCAGTAAAACCACCTGCTCCAAGCGCAAGACTAGAACCTGAGATTATGTTTGTTAGATTTGCGCGAAGAGTCTGGTGACCACCAGCAGTAGAACCATCATGAACACGCAATGAATTATTAGTTGTGTCAAGTGTAAGTTCTCCCGCTGCACCAGTAAAGGTGTTATGTTGGGTAGCTGTTCCACGTCTAACTTGTAATTGAATTGCCATGTATTATTCTCTTATACGATTGAACCATGATCTTGCATGGTCATAACTGTTTCAGTGATATACCCAAAGTCGTAGGGGACAACACCTGCAGCGGTAGAACCACTGGCACCGATAACATCAACAGTACCATCTCCCGCAACCGATAAACCACTACCAATTTTAATACCACCAAGGACTGAAACCGATGCTACTGGGAGAGTATAATCCCCACCACCGCCACCAGAAACCGTAGTCCACTGAACACCACTACCAGTCGATGTTAATACTTGACCATTAGTACCAGTTCCACCACCAGCAGTTAATGAACCAGTAATTACTGGACTATTTAGTGTTTTATTAGTTAGTGTTTGAGAACCAGTATTTGTTGTTACAACTGAGGTGTCTACAGAAATAGTTCCAGTTGTAGTAATTGCACCACCAGTAGAACTTGTTAGACCAGTACCTGCTGAGATAGAAGTTACTGTTCCAGAACCACCACCTGAGGCTGTAGAACTAATAACGCCATTACCATCAATGGTGATAGTTGAACCATCAACTTTAACAGCGCCAAGTGCGCCAGTAGTTGCAGTTGGTAATCTTGCAGCTGCGATAGTACCAGTAAGGTTACTTGCTGCTAAAGAACCAGAAAGAGTCGTTGCGCTGAATGTTCCAGTCAACGCTAAAGTAGTTGTTCCTGAATTCCAGTTTAAAGCAGTAAGTGGGCTAACAGCAGTAGTTGAACTTGCATAATATGTTAGGTTACCAGCAGTACCTGTATTTACAGTACCTGAACCAGCACCACCGCCACCACCTGTAGAACTAATAATGCCATCAGCATCAATAGTAACAGTAGTTCCATCAACTCTCACCGCACCAAGATTCGATGTAGATGCTTTTGGTAAGTTAGAAGATTGGATAGTTCCAACGATATTACCAGCAGTAACAGAACCAGCTGATCCAGTAATAGAACCAATAATTGTGTTTGTTACTGTTAAATTAGTAAGTGTTCCAACAGATGTTAAACTTGAATTAGTTACGTTTGCAGCTAAAGTAGAACCAGTTAATTGGCCAGCTGCTGCAGCACCAACTGCGGCAACAGCAGAAATTACACCATCAGTGATAGTAATAGAAGTGCCGTCAATCTTAACACCACCAATTGCTCCTGTTGTGGCAATTGGTAATCTAGCAGAACCAAGAGTTCCACTAGAGATATTTGAAGCATTGGTTGTATCAGTCGTTGCTGAAGTAGCAAGACCAGTAATTTTACTTCCTGCTAAACTTGTAATCCAAGCAGGATTAGCATATGCTACTGATGTATAGACACCATTAGTGACAGAACCAGCATTACCAGTTACTGAACCAGCAATAGGATTAGTGACAGTAAGGTCAACTAAAGTACCAACAGCTGTTAAACTAGAATTTACTACGTTGGAAGCAAGAGTAGTGCCAGTTAGTGCTGCAGCAGGTGCTTGTAAACCAGATTGATTAACAGAAATAATACCAGTAGAAATACCGATAGTAGTTCCATCAATTTTAACACCACCAAGCTGAGTGGCAGTTGCTGTTGCTAAACCAATAGTTCCGCTTGTATTTGTTAAACCAGATGTTCCAACTGCTGGAATTATTACACCACCAAGAGTTGTAGTATTTGCAGCTGGTAAAGTGTAAGAACTTAATGTTGCCCAAGAAGCATTTGTGCCATCTGTTGTTAGATATTTACCAGAATTACCAGTCTGGGATGGCAAAGAAGTGCCACTGCCAGTTAGTAGGTTTGTTCCAACGCCATTTGCTGTTGCAGTAATATCAATATAAGCACCACGAGCACTACCACCTTGCTCAAAGAAACGAATTCTGTTTTGCCAAATGTCAATTGTTACACCAGTACCAGCTATTGTGTTATTGGTTTGTGGTTTTGCGAGAAGGATTTCACCACCCTCATCGCCTTGTGAATTTAAACTCTTAAGATATCCTGTAAAAGCACCATCACCTGTTATAGTACCAGTAATTGAAGGTGTTGTAAGAGTTGGGCTAGTAAGGGTTTTATTTGTTAGTGTCTGAGTGTCAGTTAATGTTACAACATCAGGTTTTCCAGACAGACTAGAATATGCGCCATCAAATACTGTAGAAATTGTTCCAGAAGTTACATTTAGACCGCTACCAACAATTACACCACCAAGAGTAGAAGTAGTTGCTTCTGGTAATGTATATGAAGCAGGAAGAGATGCCCAAGCAACACCAGTACCTGTTGATTTTAAGTATTGTCCATTAGTTCCTACTGATGAACCAGCAGAAAGTGTTCCTGTTAAAACAGAATTTCCTAGAGAAGCTGCAGTTAAAGTTTTGTTTGTTAGGGTTTGTGTAGTACTTGTATCTACTAATAATTTACGACCAGACCCAGTTCCAACTGTAAGTATACCGAATGCAGTATCATAAACAATAGAACCTGTATCAGTCTGAGAAGGAGAAGCTGATGTTGGTACTACTAATGTACCATTGGCGAGTGATACTGAGCCACCATTAATACTTGGAGTATTAAGAGTAGGGCTAGTAAGGGTTTTGTTTGTTAGAGTTTGTGTTGCTGTTAGTGTAACTGTGGCAGAGTTATACGCAGCAAAGGATTGGATGTTATTAGAAGCATTTTTGAAATACAGTAAGCCATCAGCATAGTTTAATGCCAATTCACCGTAATCCAAGTCAGTCGTTTCTGGGGCTTTGCCCAAGACGGACGACTTCTTGAGTAAGACTTTATTACTCATCCATATTCCTAAAAAGGTTATCTGGGGATAAGAATCCCCAGTGTTATACTATATTTAGTTAGTACGTACCACCATCAATTTGGAAACCATCCAAAGTTGATGTTGCAGCCCCAGCACCAGTAATATTACCAGAAGCAGTAATAGTACCACTTGCACTAATAGTTGTAAACGCACCAGTATTAGCAGTAGAAGCACCGATTGGAGTATTGTTAATACTACCAGTAGTGATTACTGCACCCTGAATTGTTTTATTAGTTAATGTATCAGTAGTAGCACGACCAACTAAAGTATCAGTAGAAGTTGGAAGTGTTAATGTACCAGTGTTAACGATTGTTGCGATAACTGGAGCAGTTAGAGTTTTATTAGTTAATGTCTCTGTGCCAGCTAAAGTAGAAAGAGTACCAGTAACAGGTAATGTTAATGTAGTATTAGCAGTTGCAGTTAATGCAATAGTATATGCGCCGATAGTGCTTAAACTGCCACCAAGAGTGATAGTTTTAGATCCGTTATTTACACCAGTACCACCATATGTTGGTCCAACGATACTACCTTGCCAAGTACCAGTAGCGATAGTACCAAGAGTAGTAATAGACGCTTGACCAACATAACTTGAAGAGATATCAATTGCATCAGCAGAGATAGAAATACGATCTGTAGTTCCAACTGCGTTTAGAGTATTACCAGACTTAGTTAAACCATCACCAGCGATAACAGAACCAGCACCAGAGAACTGAACGAAAGTAATCGGTGTAGTACCGATAGTAATAGAACCTACGTTAGTACATACATAACCATTGTTTGCGCCAACAGTACCTTCTTCAACGAAAGTAAATGCACCTGGAGTAATTTCACTGTTTTCATCAGCATCAGTTGAACGAGTTAATACCCAGTTTGTAGAAGCAGTACCAACAGTAGTAACTTTATAGAAACCATTCTGTAAAGCAGTTGTTTGGTCTTTAACTAAAACACGTTCACCAACAGTAAGAACTCTACTATCAATAGTAATTGCAGCTTGAGTGCCAGAGTTAGTAAGAGTTGCGCCAACACCAGAAGTTCCGTTAGCATATGTTGCATTTAAGTTACCAGTTGTAGTAACGATAACTGAATCTTTAACATCGAGACCAGTTTTAACTGCGTCAACGTAGTTCTTAGTAGCTGCATCGCTTGACTGAGTAGGTTCAGCAACAGAAGTGATACGCTTGTTAGCAACGTCAACAGTACCAGTACCAGTTGGAACTAAGTTTACGCTGTTGTTACCAGATGCGGCATTAACAGTCATATTGCCAGAAGTGGCAGTAATGCTAGTTGCTAGAGCAGCACCAAGAGTTGGGGTTACTAGAGTTGGGCTATTTGAGAATACTAGAACACCAGTACCTGTTTCATCAGAGATAACACCAGCAAGTTCTGCAGAAGTAGTAGAAGCAAATACGCTTAGTTTATTCGCTACATAAGCAACAGTACCACCAGCACCGAAAGCAACAGTAGAAGTATCAGTACCAGTTAATGTTAGTGTATTGCTTGCAGTAAGAGTTTTACCGTTAGCAATTGCCAATGTACCAGTTGTTGAACTGATTGTTAAACCATTAATACTTGTGGCAGTAGCAACACCAAGAGTTGGAGTTACTAGAGTTGGGCTGCTAATTGTTGGGCTAGTGGCAAATACGAAAGCGCCAGTACCAGTTGCTCCAGTAGCAGTAACACCTTCAACTGTAGGGTGACCAGTAATTGTTGGAGCAGAGATAGTTGGGCTAGTACCGAATACTAGAGCACCAGAACCTGTCTCGTCAGAAACCGCAGTCGCCAACTCAGCAGATGTCATAGTAATGGTGTTAGAACCAAAACTAATTGTCTTGTTAGTTAGTGTATCAGTTGTATTCTTACCAACTAAAGTATCAGTTGCAGCTGGTAAAGTTAAAGTAGTAGAACCAGCAGCTGAAGAAGCTACAACAGTTGTAGTGCCTGTAGTACCATTAAAGATCGCACCAGCAGAACCAATAACTGGAGTAGTTAATGCTGGACTTGTTAATGTCTTATTAGTAAGTGTTTGGGTACCAGTTAAAGTAACAACACTTGAATCGATACTAAAGTCAACTGCGTTATTAGTAACAGTTGAAGTAATACCAGTCCCACCAGTAAATGTTAGCGTATCAGTTAATAGAGCAACAGTATCTGTGCCAGAATCACCAGCAATACTTAAAGAAGTTGCAAGAGAAACTGTGCTCGCTGCAGTTAGTTGACCTTGCGCATTAACAGTGAATGTTGGGATTGCGCTAGAAGAACCATAACTACCTGCAGTAACAGCAGTATTAGTAATAGAAACTGTAGAAGAATTTCCACCATCAGAGTTAGTGATAGTAATACCAGTACCAGCAGTAACTGCACCACCGACTAAGTCGTAGATATATTCAGCAAGACTATCAACAGTTCCGTTGATGTATACGTTGTTTAATACTAATTTACCAGTACCATTTGGGGTAATGTTAATATTACCATTGGTATCAGTTGATGATAGAGTGTTACCAGTTAATTGGGTATTACCAACTTTCCAAGTATCGATCGTACCAGTTGCAGAAAGAACTGGAATTGATGATTGGTTAGTTGTTAGTGTACCAGCAGTAGAAGCGTCAATTAAACCAGTATAGTAAGTACCACCGATTACATAGTGGTTAGCAGCATTACCTGAGGTCTCTGACCCCATACCGATGTAAAGACGATTACCACCTGCACCACCAAAGGCTGAATACGCTAATTCACCAGCGCCAAGCGTCGCTGGGTTTCCTGAAACCGATGAGCGTTTTATTCTAATTATTGATGCCATCTTTTATTCTCCGATTAAAATTCGCCACCTTCCATATTCTGCGCATCAAGCGTAGTGGAAGCTGTCCATTTATTTGTGTTTGTTTTGTAAACTAGTATGGACCCGTTTACTTTACCGTAAGTAGTGACATCGACATCGGCGATGTTTGACATTGATTCAACCACAGCTGGCGCAGCTAAGTTTGTCGATGAAAGTGTAAGAACACCTTCCGAAACTGCTACCGATAATGCTTGGTCTGGGGTTACTACTGCTATTGTATCTGCCATTATATTTGTGTTATTTGTGGGGTTATAGTTACGATACCCTCAACCACTCTGGTCTTTGCGCCAGCTGCCGAGGTGATCTCCACGTCATATAGCCATCTCCCTGCAGGGATGACTGAAGAATTTGAAGCGGATAGTTGGAGTCTGACTTTACCGTTGGCTGCATCATAGACTGATGCGGTAAATGCGTATACCGTGGATGAACTGTAGGACTTTCTCATCTGAGAAGCTACAGTATACCCACTTAAATTCAGAGGTTGTCCGTTGGTCGAACTCACAGTAATTATGTTACTGTAATCACTCCCAGCGTCCACAAAAAGATTGCTAATAGTAGCCATTGACCCATCCTAAACACTATTCTTATACCTCTTTATTTATAAGATACGGAAGTTGGGATTTGCAGGATTAAATTGCAGTGATTGGGATAATCTTTTTGGCTTTGCGAGTATTTTCTGGCTTGCCATTAACCCACCAGAAAATATCTTTACGATCTTGTCTTAATGGACCATCAATATACATTGGAACTAATCCCGTGATTGCTTCAATGGCAGTTGCAAACATTACGATATTATCACTATACGCATTATTGCAAGACGCTTCCCATAAGGGTCCAGTCAAAAAGAAACAAGCACCTTGACAAATATGTAAAACTGGACATTTTGAACACTCATCTCGGTCGCTCCAATGTGTACCAGTTTTTACTTCTACATTGGCTAAATCAGAAACATGCCCAATATGATGTGATATCCCAGAAGGATTTAAAGAACTAGTAGAAACATTCTGACAAGTTAATACATTACCGTTTAAATCAATAGCAATATTTTCTTGTAAATCCATGCCACACTTTTGGGTTAAGGATTCTTTCCTGGTTCCCAGTTGTATACTATTAATAAAGGACTTAACTTTTTGATTAATAGATGCAAATCTATTAACACTACCATCACGTAACTCATTATAAGAAATATTTCTAAATTTTAGCTCTTCTTCTTCATCGTTTAGAGAAGCAGACAATCCACCCTCGTCATAAGCATCAATAAATGTACCTTCACCAATGACCAAGAACTTTAAGTAATCTTCACCTAGTGTTGTTTTAATTAAATCTACAAAATATGATTCAATATTAGCTCGACTAATATTTTTATTATTAATCATAGAATTAAAACTCATTCTACCTTCTGGAGCAAGAAGTTCAAATGCGTACATAATACCTTCTTTACTTAGGGTATTTTCTAATGGATCTGGTCCACGCACAAATTGTCCTGGACCATCATGCGAAACTGACACATTGAATCCATATTGATATAACCAATCTACTTTTTCTTTATCTAATAAACTACCATTAGTAATAACAGATTTTTGAGCATTTGGATATTGTTCATGTATTTTTTCTGCTAGTGGTTTAAATGTTTTCCAATAAACAAAAGGTTCCCCACCCCAAAATTCGAATGCTCTATTTAAACCAAGTCCGTCATCGCCACCATCAAACCATGTTTTCATATTAATAACAAATGGCTCTACATCTGATGAGTTAGTAGATTCTTCAGCATGTGGGACAAATCTTTGATTACAATAATCACACTCAAAATTACAGGATAATCCTAGTTGAATTTTAACTCGTTTTGGTTTTTTACTTTTTTGAATTTTTACTTGATTCTGTTGAGATGTATTAATTTGTGTATTAATTATCGGAGTCCCATCTTCCCACTGTAAAGTACTGTGAGTAGAATCATATATGATGGTTTTCTGTTCTTGCGTGACAGGGTTTAGTGCGCTAATATTAAATACAGTCATTATATCCTCAAAATGTTGTCTGGGGTTTTAATAACCCCAGAACATATATATCTCAAATTTTAAAACGCTTATACTACTGGTACAGTAAAATTAGCAATACCAGTAAATTTTCTATGTCCAGCTTTAACCCTAACAGTTTCACCAGCTTCTAATCCTGTTGCAAACAATGTAAAGGAACCAAGACCATTAGTTAGTTTAACTCTTGTTTTATTCAACATACCGTAAACTTGTTCTAGATAGACTTCGTCAATAAATGTATCTGTTTGAACATTGACAACAATGCTACCATCCGCAGAAATCGTTGTTTGATCTGAAGATAATGTTATTGGTGACATTAAATCCTGAACTGATAAATCTTCAGTTACAAATGCAGCTGAAGATGGTCCTTCTATTTCATATTCAATACCTGGATTAATAACAAGTCTAACAGTACATTTTGTAAAATCATCTGAAGAATCTGAAACAAAAATTTCATACAAGCCATTATAATGTGCAGAAGTAGGATTCATAAACGCTGCTGGCTTATTCAATAAACTATTACCAAATATATCAACTAAAAAACGCTCAGCCACGTCAAAAGGTGAATACACATTTTCATCACTAATATTTACTAATGGTTCATCAGCCGTCATTAGTCTACCCCAAAGAGTTTGATCTACAAATCCAGGCTTTTTCTGAAGTTCTGATAATTTTATAATATCCCAGATAACTACAACATCTTTAGTGTCAGAAAATTCTAAAATATCTGGATTAATGATATTAGGTTCAATTGAATGTATTTTTATTTCTATCTGTGATGGAGTTATTTCTACCCAATATTTAATAGTACCTTGTTTATTTTGGATTAATTGAGAAACACGATTATTTCCCACGTTGACGATGCGTGCCATTTTTAGTTTCCTTATTAGCAATTACAGTTGCAATTGCAGTTATAATTGAATCTCTCAGTAGTGATTCGAACTGTACCACCTTGATCTTGAAGGTTGTGTCGAATACCATTGGTGTTGCCGCAATTAGCGGAGACGTTGGCTTCACCAACACCACCAGGACGACAGTTACCAACGTTGGTAGTGCCACCGCCAGAGATACAGGTTCCATCAGTGGAAGTTGCTTCAAAAAATGGACCATAGTTACCCAAGTTATTTGAGAACTGACTCAATGCAGTTGGTCTACTTTGGACTCCAGACCAATCAACAGTGCCAGCAGAACCAGAAATGTTAGTAACAATAACAGCACCAGTATTACCCTGAACAGAAGTGACAGGAACTGAAACAATAACAGCACCAGTATTACCCTGAACAGAAGTGACAGCAGCAGCGATAGTTGGGTTACCTGCAGCACCATCGCCATTAGTAACAGTAATACCAGTACCAGCAGTAATAGTTCTTAGAGCAGCAGTATTAGCAGCAGTCTTAACATAAACACCAGAAGTGCCAACAAGAGCACCGATAGCAGATAAGTCACCATCAAAAGGTTGAACGTCAGTACCAAGGACTAAGCCAAGAGTACTACGAGCAGTGGCTGCATCGGCATCATCGATAAGAGTGCGACCATACGCTGAAAGAGTAGTTGTAGTAGCTGTTCCAGCACCACTAAAGTATGGCAATGCGTTAGCAGCAGAAGTAACACCAGCAATAGCAGCTAAATCAGCGTCATATGCTTGAACATCAGTGCCAATAACAACACCCAAGTTAGTTCTAGCAGCAGAAGCAGTAGTAGCACCAGTACCACCAGCAGCAACACCCAAAGTAGATGTTAGAGCAGTAGCGGTAGAAGCATTACCAGAAAGAGCAGCAGTAATAGTACCAGCAGCAAAGTTACCAGAAGCATCGCGAGCAACGATAGTAGATGCTGTATTTGCAGTGGCAGAATTCATGCCGTCTAGTAAGTCAGCGTCTAGACCAGAGCCAGAACCGTCGACGGTAACAAGTTTGGCTAGAACGTCAGCTGCAGTGTAGCTGGCAGCAGTCTGGCCAAGTGCAATCTGAGTGGATATATTTGAGAAGTTTGCGTCAACTTCAGCATTGGTAAGAGGACTACCTTTGGTAGATCTTAGCGTTAGTGATGGAGCAGTTATAGATGCCATTTAAGTTTCCTTAGTCAGTCTTATTTAGTAGATACAAGCTGTAGAAGTAGCTTTTTAATATCCGATAATTCGTTCTTTATGTTATTTATGTCTTCTGTATGTTGAGAAATTTCAGCTTCTCGGGATTCAGCTTTCCTCTTTCTATCGAGGTATTCTTCATATTCAGTTCTATTATTATTTAGGATTGCGCCAGTAGCTGTATCTCGAACTAGACTGGCGTGACCCTCAACTTTCAAAAATTGATTCATTATGGACAAGCAATAACTCTAAAGTCTTTAACAATAGGAACTGCTGCGCTATTAGTAGAATTCATGACAATTTTTACCTTGATCGTATCGAAAGAAGACATGCCCGTCAAAGTATACGCAATATCACTAAACTCATACTTACCATTATCTACTTTAGTTACAATTCCATCTGGGATCATCAGAGTATATTTAGTATTATCTAACTGAGCCGAATCACCAGTACAAGTCTTATAATAAACAGAAACATCAGCTTCAGCTGGTATATTTGCAGCGATCATAACTCGTAGGTAAGTAGAAGCATTGGCGAACTTAATTGGAGTTGTAACATACTTACTTATAGAAGATCCACCAACTGGAGCGATCTCATCAGCGAATAATGTTCTGGCAGTAATAGTAGTACCAGAAACTGAAGACTCACCAGTAAAGGTAGTGTTCAAAGTAAGAGTAGCCGTAGTTCCGTTATCACTAAACGCAGTAACTAAGAAAGTTCCATTATTACCAGAAGTAGTAGCCCCAGAAATAGTAATGTATTTACCAATACCAATGCCAGCCATTGCAGTTCTAACACCAGAAACAGTGGAAGTAATAGTTCCACCAGAAACAAAAGTAAACGCACCAGTAGCATGAGTAAACGCTGTAATATTATCTAGGACAGATACGTTGACATTAGCCTCAGTTGGTTTGTTCAGTTTATTACTAATTGCAATTAAACTTGAGCGAGTGGTATCAATGATTGGTGAAACCGAGTCGTTATCAGTTTCCATTTGAACCGCAAAAGTTAGTGATTTAGCGCCAGCCATTAGAACGCTTTCATTAGTTTCTGAAGCAATCATTCTTGGTGTAAAAAATGTATTATTCTGTTTAACTAAACAAGGAGTAAAACCAGAATCAAGAACATAAGGCGATTGACCTCCATCTACTGCTTTACCAGAAGTAGTTTTAATCTTAAACGATGATTTAGTATCAGAGAATGTTTGTAGTTGGATAGATGGGTTAATCATATCGTACTGAATATTCTTACTTGCTTTTACAAAAGTTCCACCAGTATAACCACTTGTAGTTGCTGCAGTAGAAACGCTAACTGTATATGAATTTGCATCTACGTTACTAATAATTAGAGGTGTATATAGTTCGATCGCTGGAATACCATTGATTGGATTAATATATTGGAAAGCACTACCAGCAGCAACCGCAACGCCAGAATTAGAAGATAGAGTTAGAGAAGTGTTGCTAGCAATAGAAGCAACCTTGCCAATTAATACATCAGCGGAATTATATAAATTTGACCCAACTGCTAATTCAGTAGTAAATGCAGATCCAACACCAGTAACTGTAGTGCTACTTGTTGATGCTGTGATAGTACCAGTCCCAGGATCATTGGCATCTACTGCTAGAATATTAACAGTAGATCCTGCAGTCATACCATGGTCATAATGCCAAACTCTAACTAAAGTAGAACCAGAAGTTGTTTGGAATGGATCAGTATCTAATGTATCATATGGTAGAACGTCATTAATAAATTCAACGTCACCAACAACATTAGTATCAAATACTGCTCTATTGATAGTAAACTTAATATCAGCATTATTATCAGCAGTCCAAGTAGACGCATTCTGAGATAAGAACATTACACCAGCATAAGGTTGAACTGAAATAGTTCTTCCAGATCCAGGAATTGTATCACCCATGTAAGAGATCCAAACATTATAATTATTTGAGTCTGATTGTAGAACGAAACAATACTCAGTGTTATCTTGAACGTAAACTGGACTTTCAAAAGTAAATCTAGTTGGAGTATCGTAACTACGTTTCTGAGTACCATCAGGCATAGTTACAAAGTTTGCAGATAATACCACATCTTCAGCACGTTTAGTGACAACACTAAATGGTAGAATTGATTTTCCAGGAGTGCCATTTACCATCTCACGGATTTGCAAGGTTACTGGTTGAGTGGAATCTTTAGTTCCAAAGAAAACATCAATACTTGTTAAGAATGCACCACCCTTTTGTTCAATTAAGAATGACTGAGCAAGTGGGTCATACCAACCAATAACTGTTCTTCTTCCAGAAGTCTGTGTGATAGTTTGAGAATCTGAAACTTGTTCTTGGACTAATTGAGCATTACGAACTGCGTTAACTGTAGCTTGTCTAGTAGTTAGTGTACCAGTAGCTTCATATGTAGCAATACCACGCGAAGTATAATCGCCAGCATATGTGCTAGTATCTACTAATTTTAATTCTCTAGTTCCTGTTCTAAAACGAACAGATTCTGTATTTGGAATATTAAACAAGAATTCAATATCACCAATGCTACTAGTAACTAATGTTGATGGAGTATTAATAGAAACTACAGTTCCTTGCGCACTAGTAATAGAACCAGATATAGTATCGCCTGTAGTAAATGTACCAATAATATTCAATACACTTAGACAGTAAGCACCAGTTTCATCAAGGTATTTATTTACTACAACAGCAGAAGCAGTTCCTGCATTATTAGTAATAACGTCGCCAGTGTTTAAACATACTTGAGAGTCGCCTTCAATTCTACGTTTTAATTCAGAAGCCTGACCACCTACGTTTGTATTGTAGTCAAAAGTTCCAGAAGTAGGAGTATAGATTAATTTACTAGCAATAGTACAATATTGGCTGATATCTACACCATCAAAATAAGGATAGAATCTAGTTTGTGGTTTTAATTTATGACCTTGAACAAGTAGATTTCTTGAACGAATGTATGGAATTATCGCAGTTGAAACAACACGATCATCAACTTGTTGATAGTCTGTTTTAAGAGCAATTGCAGTATTAACACCAGTTCTTGACTGACCAATTTGTTGCGCAAAAGTTTGATTTAATACAATTCGTGGACGCTCGTCAGTAACCCATGCTGCTGTTTGAATCTGCTCACCCATCCATTCAGTTTGCCACGCATTCCAAACAGTACCAAGAACGCCAGCTTTTTCTGCCATAATTCTAACAGTATCATAGTTACCTTCTACTGCTTGAATAATATCTGGAGCTCGAGCAGTTTCAAACCAATCGTCTGATGGAGGATTGATAGTAACATCACCAAGGAATGTAAATATAGCAAACGGATTAATGTTTTCTAAACGTGATGCATACTGTTGAGTAACAATCGGTGTAGTTGTATATGGTAGAGTAATAATATCACCAGTCAACTGATAGTTGGATGATGCTCTAGCATTAGTAGAAGAATATTTTTCTAGCAAGTTTACATTTTGCATTGTATAGAAAGGGCGTAACTGATTGTTAGCCATGTCAATTGCACAAAAATAATCTAATGATGCTTTATCAGATAAAGAACTTCCAGTAAAATTATCAACAACAAAACCATTTTTCATTCTATCAAGACCAGAAGAATCTTTAATAGACATTGATTGAGTTTCTTGTTCTAGCAATGAAAGTGCAGTGTAATATTCTAAAGTATTAATACGCTTATCAAGATTTCCGATATCACGCATTGTATAGCGTTTGTTATCTATCTTTGTAGTCAAGATATTATCAGGAGTTGTTCCGAACGTAAACGCTTCAAGACTTAGTGTGTATAGTATCATACCCAACGCTGGGTCCGATGGAAGTCCTGGATTTAGCGCAGGCACACCAGCGATATCAAATAATAGACCATTATAGTCTAACGCAATCTTATCTGTTCTCGGTAGGTAATAACTATAATCAGCAGTAACTGATTCACCACGTTTTGGTGTTCCTGAAACGATACCACCAGTTCCAATAAAGTTTTTGGCGCCAACTGATTTATTTGCAACTCTTGGGCGGAAATCTATTGAATCTCTTAAATTAGAAGGAATTTGTTTATAATCAATTCCGCTATATGAATTAACATCAAAGTAATCCCCAGCACCATGTTCAAAATATTGATATGATACTCTGATAGGGTTTGATGGTGCTGCATAAGAAGGTTTTAGAGTTAATGTACCCCAATCATAATGGGTATCTCTTTGGCCATTATCAAACTCATAACGATCTGTAATGTCTACAGTGTATGCGCTTGATGCAGGTGTTGTGCCAAATGCTGCACCTGGAGCCATTGTTACGCTGATTAATTTAAATATATCAGCTTTATCTAAGTATATTACGTTTGCTTGAGCAGCAACAGCAGTTGTGAATGTTTCGGGTGTTGCAGTGGTAAGGGTTTTAGTTTTCTCGAAACCAGAACCATTACGAATAACTGCTGCGATAACACTAATTGAACGACCTGACTGGGCAGACGGAACTGTGATACTTACAGTTGAACCGCTAACACTAATAGCATCTGGGGTAAATATAGTGCCACCTGCTGTAGCATCATTATCAACACAGATATAATTATCAGTTTCAGAAGATGATGCAAAAGTACCAGAAGTGCTTAATGTTAAAGCAGTTCCAGTTGCAGTTTGAGTAAACTTTTGATATGTGTAGAATGTTGTATTATTTGTCCCACCTGATCCTACTGTTCGCATAGATCTAATAGCGCCATTTGGTAAAGGAAACACTAAACTAGCATAATCTGGTTCATAAACCTGAGTTGTAGCCAAGTAAATATTGGCACCAGTAACAGTAATAGTAGTATCTACGGTAAAACTATTTTGAGTTGGTGTATTTGTAACCTTACGATAGTAGCTAGTTCCACCAGATGTGATTAAAACCAAATCGTTTAATTTTAACTCTTGCTGAAAGTTAGTATTAGTTCCAGTAATAGTTGTTCCAGCAGCAGTGACTGAACCAGTAAGCTGTCTAATGTTTGGGCTAATATCAGCAGTAAAGTTTAAATTAGCATCACTTAGAGCAGTATAACCGAAACCCTTAACATCAGAATTAAAAGAATATCCTGGATTCATTTGAATATCAAATAAACCAAGTTTATATATTGAAGAGTACCCAAATGGTAATGTATTATGCCACTCCATGAAACGAGCACGAGCATAACCAATAATAGATCCTTGTGGAGAGCCACGATTAGAAGAACCAGTAATTGAATTATATAATGCAATTTGACCCAGTTCATTAATTGGAGGAAGATTATTTACATTAGTTACTAATACATAATTACCAACTCGAGTATCTACAACTGCTGCTGTAGCTTGATTATATGTTCTTGCTTTCGGAACTGGAATATATGTAATGGCAGTTTTTTCAATTTCATATCCACGAACATATGCCTTTCCTGGCTCAATACCAATGGCTAAGTTAGATTCATCTCCACTTAAATATACGCCACGATTATATGCTGGCGCAGTATCATACTGCCAGTTAACGCCAGTTGCACCTGGACCATCATACGCAGTGCTTGATGTATGAGTTGGTGGAGTTGTAATTGAAGTTGCAGAGTTTAAAGCAGTATATGTAACACCATTATAAACTACAATATCACCGATTAGAAATGCAGTATTAGGAGTCCATGTACCACGATTATTGTTTCTGTGTTCACGGATATCTATTTCAAATCCTCTTACAGTATAGTCTCCAGATTCATCATATGTACGACGAGCCAATTCGTCAGCAAGAAACGAATATTCTGTATTCTGCACAATAGTATTAACAGAACCATCTGTTACACGTATTAATTCAACAAAATTTGAATCTAGAATTGAATCAACTGCAAGTTTCTTTAAAGTTAAATCGATATAAAAACGATGAGCACCTGGAGCAGCATAGTTAAAGCTGTTTTGAGCATTATCAAGTAAACTTTCGTCTTCTTCTGGAGTAACAATTTCTTCAGAAACTACAAGACCAATACGATATGTTGGTGTTGTAGTATACTTGTCAAGAACGATAGTTTGTTTATCAACTAAACAGAAATGACCATTAACGTAGTAAACACCAGAGTTAACAGTTGCAGTTGAACCCTTACCAATAGAGTCACTTGCAGAACCAACTTGAACAGAGTATATGCTGTCTTCGGTAATTAAAACTTCATTAACAGCAAAAGTTTTAGTTGTTTTATTTGTACCAGATTGTAGGTAGGTCAAATATAGTGTAGTTGGATCACTGGCTTCTGCGCTTTGAGTAAGAAGTACTGTGGCTTTTATACCAGTAGTTTGGCCAATTAAAGTTTTACCATTTAAATTATTAAGGAATGTTTCAACAGCAACACCATTATACAAAGAGATTAGTTTTACGTAATCTGTACCAGCTCCAGGTTGAGTTGCGGTAGCAATTGATGCTGCTCCAGGGATAACCATGGCACCCTGTTTAAAAATAGCATCACCATGACGCTTAATTTGATTCTGCAGAATACTCTGCATTTGAGTCATTTCGCGTGCCTGAACCGCAAATGATGGGCGATAGAGAATACGATAAAACTTTTTAGTTTCGTCGTAGTCGTCGTTATACGGTTCGGTATTGAAATCTAGCATTCTTTTACTCTTTAAGTTATTTGTTTATTTATGTTAAAAGTTTATAACAGTTCTCAGAGTCACGTTTTGATCAGCAGTAGGAGTGAACGCTACTTTGTTATCTATGAATAGTAAGTGCCCTGAATATTTATCTGCGGTTGGGGCGGTTACACCTGATGCGGAGAAAGTATTTCCTGCAGCATTAACAAACACGTTACCAACAGCTGGAACTGCATTATCAAGAGATTGTAATAGAACCCCAGTAGTTGTCAAAGCAACAATCCTAAACGTAGGTCCAGTTGCAGAACCTAAGTTTACTTGCATATCTTGAGAGAAGTTATTGATGTCAATAAATCCAGCAATAACATAACAAGCAGAAGCCAAACTAGAAGCCAAGTTACCATATGCTCCAAATTGTCTTGGATTTTTAATAAGTCCTAGTTGACGGAAGTCATTATTTACTGTAAATCCTTGGTTAGCGTCTTTTGAGATATTGCTATAGAACATTAATTTCTTGGCGAACATACCAGTAATAGGATCTTTACCGTGACCTCCATATGGAGCCATTACACCACGAGCAATAGCACCATTACCGCCACCCTGATCAAACGATACTTTACACCAGCGATATCCAATTCCATAGTTTAAAACTTCAATCTTATTTATTCTGCCATTGATTACATGAGCCACTGCAGAAGCACCAGTTCCATCACCTGTAATAGTAACAGGGAAATCTGCGCCATAACCATAACCACCAGATATAACTGGGTAAGCCATAATACGACCATCTGGTGTTAACAATTCTGTGTTCGCTTGAAGTGTATTGATATCACCTGGAGATAAATCTGCAGACAATTGAGCGGAAGTTCCATCACCGCTTACTGTTAAGTTGGCATATGTATAACCAATACCACCGTCATCAATTTGAACAGATCTAATTTGACCATTAGTTATTAATGGAATAAGTTTAGCTGACGATTGAACACCAACAAAATAAGCAGTTGCGCCACTACCAGCAGAAACTGGAGTAATTGTGGCAGTTGGTAAAGCAGAATAACCTGAACCATATTTTAAGTTAGCAGTACCAGTTGCAGTAACACCAGCATATTTTAAAGTAGAAGTGCCATTGGTAGCAGTCTGTAAAACTGGAGTACCAAGAACTAATCCTGTTCCACCACCACCAGTGAATGTAATAGTTGGTGGATTAATATAACCAGTACCGCCACCAGAAATTGTGATTGCGGTAATTGTACCAGCAGAAAATACTGCAGTAACTACCGCATTACTACCACCAGTAACATCAGGTGCGCTTACTGTAAAGGTTGGGGAAGAAGTATAACCAGTTCCACCACTGGTGACTGGGATAGAAGCAACAGCACCACTAATAGTTGGGGCAACAGAAGCATGAGTAGTTCCCGATGCAGTTACTGTGTAAAGTCTATTTGAAACATAGATCTGTTGACCAATAGTGACTGCAGTGTTTGCAGTCCATAAAGTTCCAAAGGTTAGAGTTGGGGCTGATGTATAAGAATCGCCTGAGTTGGAAACAAATACTCGTGACACAGAAGTACCATTCATAATCGCTTGGCCAACAAAACCACTGCCACCGCCACCAGTCATATTTAATGTCGGAGCAGAAGAATATCCAATACCACCACTGGTCATTGTAATATCTAAAACAGAACCATTTAGAGTATATCCTGTAACTACACCACTGGTAACTGTTAACGTACCAGTTGCTCTAGTACCAATATATTTTAATCCAGCAGTACCATTTGCAACAATACCTGACTTGTGGTTAGGTCCAGGAGAAGCAGTAGTTCCTGAGACAGTGCACTCGTACATATTATTTAAATATTCTACTTTCTGACCAAGAAGAATACCAACACCAGAAGTCCATGTATTGGCTCCATTAAATGGAGGAGCCACAGTTAAAGTAGCACCAGAAGTATAACCAGTGCCACCAGCAGAAATTGTTAATGCGTTTAATAACAGTGGATCAGATGCTCTATATCCATCACCAGCAACTGTAATGTTTGCAAAACTATAATTCTGTCCAGCGTTGTCAATTTTAATATTTAAAATTTCACCACCAGAATAAAACTGCGAACGAATAGAGTTAACGACTGGCATATATACATCAGTCAAGAATTTATTACGTAGAGCAATTGGAATACTATACAAGTATTTCCACATATATCCGTCAGGCATAATAACTGGGTCTACAACAGTACCAACTGGTTTATAAGTTGAAATTGCGTTATTATTATTATCAAGAACTTTGTATACGTTAAAATCATCAGTAATGGCATAACAATTTGTATCTTCTAGACGCTGAGCACCAGAAGGAGCAATGTTAACAACTGCTGTGGCGCTGGCAGCGGATCCACCTCCACCTGAGATAGTAACTGTTGGAATAGCTGTGTAACCAGTACCACGGGAGTTTAATGTAATGCCAGTAATACTACCATTATTAAGAATAGCTGAAGCTGATGCACCAGATCCACCACCACCAGTAATAGTAATAGTTGGTGTTGAAGAATAACCGAAGCCACCAGCAATTAAATTAATACCCTGAACTTCTGTGGAGTATTGATCATCATACATATCCCAAACTTGACCTGTGACCCAATCTACTCTAGGGATTACGAAAGCCACATCGGTTGAGTTAAGTTCTTTTAAGGTAATAATTTCATTACGAGATTGTAATTCGTAATTGAAACTATCGATTGGATATGGAGGATTCGCCTCATCTGTCCAATTAATAGTTTTACCTAGAAAGTAGTAATAACGTGCACTACGATTCTGGATTTCATTATATACTGCGTTAGCAATAGAATTGCTTAACGGAGATTTTAGTAATGATGACATTTAGATTTCCAATTAGCTGATTGTAACTACCCATGTAACAGCGATAGAATCACCAGCTGCTTTATTAACTACAGGGAAGGTTGTGCGACATAGCATAGTACCAACAGATGCTGCGTTTAAAACTGCAGCTTCAGTAATAGCACCAGTACCAGTACCAGCTGGGAAGGTAGCAGTATAAGTGATAGCATTAGCAGAGTTAGAACCAGAAGCCAAAGTAACACGACCAGCTTCAGTACCCAATGTAGTATCTGATGCTCCAGGTGTTGCAGTACCAGTACCAATAGCCATGTGTGACATAATATCTGCTACTGATCCACTAACCATACGAGAAGCAATGAATGTTTTACCAGCAGAAACTACTAGGTTTTTTGCTTTACGGATTTCTTTAATATTACCATCTGGTCCACGAACAACTATCTCAAGTTCGCCAGTTGGGTTGAATGTATCGTTTAAGTTCATAATATCTCCTTAATTAGAAAGTTATTGGTGATCCAACATATGAACCACTATCATTTAAAAAGTAACCAGCTTCACCATATGGATTAACTAACAATATACCACCTGAATCTGTTGGTGAAACTGTAGAATTTTCAGTTGGACCTGCTAGAGTAGCATGGGTTCCAAGAGGTTTTGTTGAAGCAAAGTATGGTAATGTTCTATTTAGTAATGTTCCAGTAAAGTCAATAGTGCCTACTGTATCACTATCAAGAGTTACACCATTATTTAAATAATGATCATATGCTACTGAGTTAAGAATCTTAGAGATATCTTTGATTTCTAGGTTATTACCTGATACCGCTGAATCTGATACCGTAATAGAAAGAATCTTAATTAGAGATTCAATAGCAGTTTGAATTGTAAATTCATTACGTAAATCATACTCACCGAAAACTGCCATACCAGCAGGGTGAATTAAATTCTTAACAATAGTTTTATATGTATTTAAAGATTGGTCAATCTTAATGACATATGAGAATGCTTGGTAATAGTTACTATCTTGAATATAAATCGCATCATCCAAGAATCCATCATTATTAACATAGTACCCTGGATATTTAGCAAGCGGTCCAAGAGATACTTTAATAATCGCAGGAGTTGTGGTAGTTGCAACAGAGTTAGCAGAACTAATACCAAACTCACGAATAGTTAAACCAGCATATGTTCCATCAATCGCTGCTGGGCGCAAATTAACAACAGATGTTAGTGAACTAGAAGTAGTTCCTGCAAAATTAGAAACAAGTGTTAGACTTGTATTACTTGCAATACTTAATACCTTATACTGAACACCACTGAGTGTTAGAAAGTCGCCAAACTCAACTTGCGTAGTAAATAATGTTCCAACACCAGTAACAGTTGCGCTGCCATTCGTTGCAGTAAGAGTCCCAGTTAAAACTGAACTTACTGCTAAGTTATAGTCTGCAGTATTTAGAGATCCACTTTCGGCGAAACCATATGTACTTTCCGAAATACCCAATGCAACAGATTTGTTTGCTGGCGCCAAGAAACTATCAACACGAGAAATTATAACACCTTCTGTTGAAGCAGTATCTTGACCTTTCTGTGAAACAATTGAAGATGAGAAATCTGTGGTGTATCCAGTTCCGTATTTAATAAATTGCGCTTGAGTAATACCACCAGTAGAATTTACCTCGGAAACTTTCATAATACTTCCGTAACCTTGGAAGTTATTAATATTATAAAGGTCGCCTACTTTAAACCCAGTTCCAGGTGCTTCAACTTTTAATGTTGATGTAGTTGGTAAAATTAAACCATTAAACACTAAATTGTTATTATTATCAAGATATCGTAAAGTATCGCCAACAGAAATAATACCAAAGAAACGACGATCTATGATAAACTCATAAGTATCGTCTGAAATTCTAATTGCACGATCTACTTCAACCTCAACGTATTGGCGACGATCAACAAGAACTCGAACTACTTTAGATTGAGTAACAACGTCTACTAATTTACCAACAATATCTTGTGGGCTACCAATTAAAATCTTTACGAAAACCGAAACGTCTTGATTCCATTTACCATCAGAAGCACGTAGCATCTGAGTGGATGGATAGTTAATCGTAATGTCTTTGTTGAATAAAATTCTAAAAAGAAGTTTATAGGATGCTTCACTACCTTTTGCAAGATAAAGATCTTTAATTCTGGATATTAAGAATCGCTCATCAACAGTTGAATATGGTATCTTTGCTGCTAATTCATCTTTAAAATATGTAATGAATGCATCAAGAGTAGTATCAATATCTCTTAATGTAGTAGGATCTTTCTGCGTTGTTTCTAAAAAATCGTAATACGCTTTTAGGAAATCAACGAATGTTTGATACTCATCCCTGATAAACTCAGGTAGCTGTGATGCTACTATGGATGAGACTTTAGGTCTTGTAATCATTATGAACGACTAGGAGTAAATGTGTAGTTATAACC
>Ga0247723_1000304_pt1 | contig 33248 bp, 14 predicted proteins | sample MSEWelMarce5H_FC_FD_189079 | JGI IMG/M metagenome (GOLD analysis project Ga0247723, IMG submission 189079) | Subsurface sediment microbial communities from gas well in West Virginia, United States - MSEEL Well Study Marcellus 5H_FC | ecosystem: Environmental > Terrestrial > Deep subsurface >... | reverse complement strand
GTTAAGAATAATGGTACCCACTCTGCACAAATTGCTTTTCTTTCTAATAATATTTACGGTGGTGGTAGATCAAATACAGATTCAAGTTTTCAAGGTGTACAATCAACTCAAATATTCAATATAAATAAGTTCTATCATATTACCCTCACTATTAATTTGATAAGCAAGCAAACTAGATTCTATGTTGATGGTGTTTTAATTCCAGTGACAGGAACAACAAATTATGCTACAACATTTTTTGGACCTGGTGGTGTTGGTTCTGCTACAAACAGAATTGGTGATGAAGTTAATGCTGGTGTAGCTCCTTTCCATGGCTTAATTTCTCAGGTATTGGTATATAATCGAGAGCTTAATCCAGATGAAATATTTAAGAATTACAATGCTACAAAAGGCAGATTTATTTCCAAAAACTTCATAACATCAGACAATTTAGTGGTGAGTAATGATGTCACTGATCCTTTGTCTTATCCTGGTACTGGCAACACTTGGTACAATGGTGTTGGTGTTACAAATCATAGCGCAATGACCAATGTTGTTTATAATTCTTCTGGTTATATGGATTATAATGGTACAGCTTACACTTATGCTGATATTGGCAACTTAAATGTTAGATTAGAAGGTCCTTATTCAATTAATGTATGGACTTATTGGAATGGATCAGGAACAGATATAATTGATATAGGGTCAGGTAATAATCTTCATCAATTAGGTTACTACCCCTTTAATGGTGGCTTATTAACTTTGTGGAAATTTGGGGGAACACAATTAGCTACCACTACAATGGACAATGGCAAATGGATGAATGTGGCTTATACTATTGACAATTATTATTTGAAACTATATAAAAATGGCCAATTAGTTTTTTCTAATACAGTGGCTGGTTTATCTGGTTTATGTGATCAGCTTTGGACAGGAACATTTGCTACCGGATATGATAACAAATATAATGGCAGAATAAGTAATTTCCAAGTATATAATAGAGTGCTATCGTCATCAGAAATACAAGAAAACTACACAAAAACAAAAGCAAGATATTATGATATTCCTGATATAACATTACCTGGATTGGCTGTTGCTTGTGATGCTGGGTATATTAATTCTTATCCTGGGTCTGGGAATTCTTGGTTTGATATATCTGGAAATGGAATCACTGGAACACTTACAAATGGCCCGTTTTTTGTTAATTCTTCTGATTCCCCATCTGTTCAATTTGATGCTACTAATGATTCAGTGACATTTGGTACATCTTCAGTTGTAAAACCCACCACTTTAAGTTTGGGCTGTATATTTAAGATCAACGCATCCCCAACAACACATATTATAGCAGGTAAACAAGGCACAGGAGGTGGATCAGTTTCTTATGCCTTAGTAATACAATCAGGTTCTTTAAGGTTTAGATTAGAAATAGGAGGAAATATTTATGATGCTTCTTATCCATTTGTTAATCAAAACACTTATATTTACGCTATGGGAACTGCTGATGGTAATACATTAAGATTGTATATTAATGGTGTGTTAGCAGGTTCAACAGCTTATTCAGGCTCTATTGTTTATTCTGATTCTTATCCTTTTCTTATGGGATATTATGCTGCTGCTTTTGCTTCTCCAATGAATGTAGGAGCCATGCAATTATATAACAGACCATTATCAGCTCAGGAAGTCTTAAGAAATTACAATGCTTATCGTGGAAGGTATGGATTATAATGGCACTTTCTATTGGTACAGGTATTGTTCAAGATGGATTAATTTGCCATTTAGATGCTGCTAATATAAGATCTTATCCTGGTTACTTCAATACTTGGTTTGATTTAAGTGAAACTAGAAATAACGTTACTCTTAGTGGTACAACATTCACCACATCAAATAGTGGATCAATTAATTTTGACGGAGTGGATAATTCAGCAGCTTTCGCATTAAATCCATCTGTTACAAATAAAATTACTATAAGTTTATGGATTAAGCCAAGCAATAATACTGGTATATCATGGATCCTGGGTAGAGAGGGAGCATACAGAATGCTTTACACATCTACTCTTTTTATTTGGGATTGCTCAACAGTTAATAATAGTTGGTATACATCCGGAACAAACTTAGTATCAAGTCCAATGTCGGTTTATGATAAATGGAGGCATATTGTTGGCACCTATGATGGATCTAATTTAAGATTATATATTGATGGAATTTTACATGTCACTGGTGCTAATATATCTGGAAACATAGCAACTGTTGGAATGAATTTAGGCTTAATGAAATCTTTTGTTGCTGGTCTTACATCCGGCAAAGGTTCAATTGGCCAAATTCAATTCTACAACAGAGCTTTATCAGCAACAGAAATCCTTCAAAATTACAATTCTACAAAACAAAGATATATTTATAACCAGCCAATAATAAATAATGGATTGATGGTGGGATTAGATTTTTCAGATCCTCTAACATACACAGGCATAGGTAATACAGTATTTGATTTATCTGTTAATACATATAGAGGAACATTAACCAACGGACCTAAATTCACAAATGATAAAAATGGTGGAATTATATTTGATGGTGTGGATGACAGAATAGATTTTAGTTCAAATTTATCTAACATAGTATATAATAATTTTTCATTTGAATTTGTTGCTAAACCTAATGCTACAATTACAGCATCAGCAGAAAGTACATCTGGAACTGCTGGGGCTAGTGGAAAAAGATATATAATTGAACCTACTAATGAAGGCAGTAATGGTGGTTTTGGTATAGCTCTTGGTACAAACGCCATAGAATGTATTGAGCATGGTGGAAGTTATTTACCAGTGTTATTGTCTCATTCAGCTAATTTGTCAGATATAAATCATTATTGTGTTGTTGTTAATGATAAAAAATCTAGGCTTTATATAAATGGTGTTTTAATTAAAGAAGGTTTACAATCACCAAGGCCATTTTCTGTAATAAGAAACACAGCTTCATTAGGACAAATGTATTATGGTAATTTTTCTGGCACTATATATGAATTTAATTCTTATAGTAGGGTATTAAGTGCTAACGAGATTAGATCTATCTTTGAACAAAATAGAGGCAAATATGGAATTAAGAATGACAGAGATAAATCTGGTTCAATTTTAGATTTAGATTTTGGCAATAGAGCTTGTTATCCGGGAACAGGAAATACAATATATGATCAAAGTGGTGTGGGTATAACAGGTAATTCAAACAATGGTGCTGTTTTTTCATATGAGAATAAAGGCTATTTTTTATTTGATGGATACAACAACATTAATTTAGATTCATCAGGTACAGGTATTACATTTACCAACACCAGTGATTACAATATTTCTTCTTGGATTTATGTTAATTCCACTCAGGTTAGATCCAATCCATCTATAATAGAAAAATACAATGCAATTGGCGGGTTTCCAATTGCTGTTAGATGGTTTGGGCAACAAGTGTCTTCATCAATATATGATGGTTCAAACTTTGCTTCTGTAGGTGCCACTGTATCTACAAACACTTGGAATCATATATCTTTTAATCATAATTTGTCTAAAAAAATATTACGAATGTTTGTTAACGGTAAGTTGGTTGCTACTACTGATTACACAACATTAAACAATATTTCTTCTAACTCGCCTACAAGATTAGGTTATAGAGGATTTGATTCTAATACATATTTTGCTGGCAGAATAGCAGATGTTAAGATTTACAATAAAATATTAACTCCCACAGAAATCAACAATTATTATTTATCGACAAAAGATAGATTTTTTTCAGACAGAGAAGATATTAGAGATGGTTTAATTTTAGAACTTGATGCTAATAATTATGATTCTTATCCTGGGGGCAACACTTGGTTTGATACATCTGGATCAGGCACCACAGCTAGAATGGTGGGTAACAATTATTATATAAGAGATAGAGTTAATAATTCATTCTCTTTAAATGGATCAGATGCTTATTTCACCTCAGGAATAGTGCCAAATATAGATGCTTATCAATTACCAGTCACTTATTTTGGCTGGTTTAAAATGAATAATATTAGTGGGAATCAATCTGTTTTTGGTTATTTTTTTAATACATCAGCCATTTACAATTATTTAAGAATGGATGCTGGTACATTTAGATTTTTCCTTTCAATTGATGGTGTTTTGTATCCTGGAATTAACTCAGGTCAGTATCAATATTTTGATTTTAGTACACCCTTTGTTGCTAACACTTGGTATAACTTTGCGATTGTTATTGGCGGAACTTTGACAGCTCCGACATTAACATTTTACATTAATAATAAATCACAAATATTTAGTCCTGTTAATTTAAAAAGCTCAGTTACAGCTAATTTAGATTTTAGGATTGGAGCGAATCAGCAAACACCACAATTCTTAAGTGGTTTTATCTCCCAATTCAGAGTGTATAACAGGGCTTTAACATCCGGTGAAGTTAATACATTGTTTCAAAATACAAGATCGAGGTATGGAATATAATGGCTCTATCATATGGATCTTCAATTGTAAGAGATGGATTATTTCTACATTATGATTTTGCCAATATTAAAACATATTCTGGCACTGGTAACACAATATATGATTTATCTGGTAACAATAAAAATGCTACAAAAGGACAATATAGATTCTTCACTAATCAATCAGGTGGAGAATTGGTTGGGCAAGGAATATCTGGATCTGATCCATTAAGTATTTCTGGAATATTTGGCAATTATTACACTTCAGATCTGACAGCAAGTATGTGGGTTAAATTTCAAAGATGCACAGAACAAGACATAATGCGTCAATATGTTAGTGTTTCTCTTGGATGGTTGGTTACTGTAAATGCTAATAATCAAATATATCTTAACGGCAGAGATGGAGTAAGTGATTATTTTGTTTCTACTCCTTCAACCACTAAAATCAAACAGGGAATTGTCTATAATATTGTATTCACCAAATCAGGAAATTTATGGAAATTGTTTATTAATGGTGAAGAAGAAATATCTAATTTTTTAGGTGTATCTACAAATATAAATTCCAATGCTAGTTTAATGGTAGGAACAGGTAACGGCTTTCCTCATAGCTTGTTTGATTTTAAGATGTATTCAAGAGCCTTATCATCCCAAGAGGTAGAGCAAAATTACAATGCGACAAAGGGTAGATTTATCACAGAAATAGATAGTGATTTAATTATTGATCTAAATCCTAATGACACTAGATCTTATTCTGGTTCAGGTACATCATTTATAGATATATCAGCTAATTCAAATACAGCCTTAATGATAAATGGCCCTATCTTTGGTTCTGATGGATATACAAATTATTGGAAATTTGATGGTGTAAATGATTATGCCTCTGTTTCTGCCACCCCAACAGTTTTTAATTATAATAGAAATTCACTCACTATATCTTGTTGGACTTGGTTTGATTCCCTACCATCACCAATTTACAAAGGAAGCTTATTAAGTAAATGGACAGTAGGTGGTGGAAATAATAATGAATTTTTGTTCTTTTCTAATGGTACATCTTCCACTGACAACTACTATTCATTTTGGGTTGATTTAAATGATGGCGTTACTCCAGATAATAGTGTAAATACAGCAGTGAGCGGAACATCAAAAGTCAATTTAGGCTTTTGGAGATTAGTTACAGCCACTTTCAATAATGGTGTGATCAGAATGTTTATAGATGGGAATTTAGAAGGCACAACTACAAATTCCACCTATGCTAAAGTTAAATCTGATACATCTTCCACATTAGAAATAGCTCGTTGGTTTTCTAGTTTATATGGCGCTGGAAGAAGAGGCCAAATACAATTTTATAATAGAGCCCTTACATCCACAGAAATATTAAATCTATTTAATTCGCAAAGACAAAAATATAGATTGTTAAATCCATCTTATATGAAGAATTGTGTATTTAATTTTGATTTTGGTATTGAGGGAACATTTGATAATTCAGGCACCACTGTTAATGATTTAGCTAGATATAATCATGGCACTACATTTAACTCCCCCACCTATACATTTGAAAACAGAGGGGCTATGGTTTTTAATGGCACAAATCAAAGTATTTCAGTGCCAAATAATTCGGTGTTTAATTTTGCTTCTGGATTTTTTACAATTTCTGTTTGGGTTAATTTCTCAAATGTATCAGGGAAAAGATCCATTATTACAAATTATCAAGGTAGCGGTAATGGTTGGGCTTTACAATTATTTGGTGGAGTTATTGGTGCAAATCTTTCAGGAGATGGTTTTGATATTACGGGTACAACAGTAATACAGGCGAACACTTGGTATCACATTACAATAACAGGTAGACCAAATTCATATAAACTATTTATCAACTCACAAAGAGAAGGCAACATATTTACTGGGGCTGTGGCTTTATCTTCCACTGATACTTTAAGGATAGGTCAAATAGCTGGTGGTGATTTTCTTGCTGGCAGAATTGGAATGGTACAAATATTCAATTCCGAGATGAGCGAAAGTGATGTAAGAAGTCATTATAGTGAGACATTACCTAGATTCACCATTTCTGAAAAACCTGTAAGAGGATTAATATTTGATGTTAATGTTTCTAATCCATTTTCTTACAATGGAGCTAGCAATGATACAGGAGCTAATTTATCCGATATATCTGGTAATGGATATGTTGGCACCTTAAGTAATGCCCCTTCTTATAATGTTCAAAATGGCATTAAATCTTTATCTTTTAATGGATCTAATAATTATATCAGTTATCCCACAGCTGGTTTACCTTATGGAGCATCAGCAAGAACAATTAGTGTTTGGTTAAATCCATCTTCATTGTCACAAGGATGGGCTATATCATATGGAAATGCCACTGGATCGCAAAGTAATTTTATTGGTATTTATGGTGGAGTTCTTAATTATGGTGGATTTTCAAATGATTTAGGTGGTCCAGTTCCATCTATAAACACTTGGTATCAGGTAGTAGGAGTTTATGATGGAACAACAGCCTATATGTATATTAATGGTTACTTGTATACTTCTGCTGCTAAAACTTGGAATACAGTACAGGTAAGTTTTCAATTAGGAAGACAAACTACTAACGGAGAATATTGGAATGGAAAAATTGGTGAAGCTCAAATCTACAACAGGGCATTATCAGCAACAGAAATAGTAGCTTTGTATAATTCAACAAAAGGGGCATATGGATTCTAATGGCAACCGCAGCAGGACCTAAAAGTGTAAATGATGGTTTAATTTATTTTATTGATCCAAGTAATGCTAAATCATATGCTGGTGTTGGCACTGTTATTTATGATTTATCTGGTAATGGAAAAACCAGCTACTTTACTAATGGAGCTCTTTATCAAAACTATTCAAAAGGTGTAGTTAATGTTGATGGAAATAATGATTATATTTCCACTCCTGTCTTTAATCTCACCAACCCTATAACTGTATCTGTATGGGTTAAAAATGTAATTAATGATTCCCCAGTATTTAGTGCTGGTGGGCCTGGTATTGGTTATGGAAATGGTGAAGCTCTTCTATATTATTCTGGAAAAAGTATTTATATACAAGGGGCCAATTCGGGTGGTAAATATTTTCAATTTCCTCAATTAAATTTAAATCAGTGGTCTAATCTAGTGATGACTCGTGATGTTGGAAATAATATGAGAGTATATCTAAATGGCGTAGGATCAACATCTAACCCACAATCTCATTCTAATATTATACAGATGAATCAGATAGGTAGATATTCTAGCTTCACAAACCAATATAATGTAAGAGGTTCAATTGGTGAAGTAAAGATATATAATCGTGCCCTTTCTGCTTCTGAAATTTCACAAAACTACAATGCCACAAAGAAGAAATTTAATCCAGAAGAAAATATCGTTAGAGATGGGCTTGTATTGAATTTAGATGCTGCTAATCCATCTTCTTATGTTGGAACTGGAAATACAATATCAAGTATTTCAGGAATTGGATATTCGGGAACATTAATAAACGGTCCAACTTTTTCAATTTTAAGTGGTGGCTCTTTTACGCTTGATGGAACAAATGATTATATATTTGCACCAATAGACACAAACTTATTTAGTACAGAAGCAACAATGATAATCTGGCTTAAAAATACTAATGCTACCCCACCTACTTCAGCTGGAACCGGATTTTTAGGATTTGGTCAAGGACAGGTAAACGACCATTATCCATGGACCAGCGGCGTTGCTTATTTATCTACATTTAGAAATGTAAGAGTTGAAGCAATCCCATTAAGTTCTACAATTAATCGTACTTTACCTCATATGGTAAGCGTAACAACTGATAGTACAAATTGGAGGCTGTATCAAAATGCCACTCTTCAACACACAACAGCATCATCTGGTCCAGTAGCATTGTCAAGATTTACTATAGGGTATTCAATTGATTCTTTTTTTTACCAAGGAGATGTTTATGCTTTTATGATCTACAACAGAGCCTTATCCGCAGCAGAAATAACTCAAAATTACAATGCTTTTAAAAACAGATTTGGTATATAAGGTATAAGAAATAATATGGCTCTAGGACATTCACCTCAAATTGTAACAAATGGATTAATTTTTTATGTTGATCCATCCAATTCTAGATCTTATTCTGGATTTGGTAATACAATTTATAATATGGTGAATTCTTCTATTGGAGGCACATTTGTTGGATACACCTCAAATCCAATTGATAATACATTCACTAGATCAATTATTTTTGATGGCAATGACTATATAAATATTCCAAGTGGTAATTTGATATATGGAACAGCGCCAAGAACAATGATAACTTGGTCAAAAATTTCCGCAAATGATGGTTCAACTCACGCTTCTTTCGCATATGGAAATCAAGTTTTAAATCAAGCATTTTTTGTTGGAGTTAATGGTTTAAATCCTTTTTGTGGTGCTTGGGGTAATGATTTGACAGCAGGGAACACCACCATAGCTTTAAACACTTGGTTCCATACTGCTTGTGTATTTGACGGAACAACTGCTTATTTATATGTGGCTGGTATATTAACTACATCTGCAACAAAATCTTGGAACACAACAAATGTTAATAGAGCTTATTTAGGTAGACAAGTTGACAATGGACAATATTGGAATGGCAATATTGGACAAGCTTCAATTTACAATAGAGCTTTATCTGCCTCTGAAATCTTACAGAATTATAATGCCACAAAGAAGAAATTTAATCCAGAAGAAAATATTGTTAGAGATGGATTGATTTTAAATATAGATCCAGCCAAAACAAATTCATATCCAGGTACAGGAAATACAATATATGATTTAAGTGGATCTGGAATTAATGGAACTCTAATAAACAGTCCATCATTTTCCGCTTTAAATGGTGGGCAAATCAATATGCCTGGTTCAAGTAAGTATATTGATTTTGGTCAGAATTTTAATTTTACTTCTGAAAATTTTAGTATTTCACAGTGGATATATCTAGATAGTTTTGTGACAATTAATAATGCTGGACAAGGACCAATTCCTTTTTTCAAAGGGGATTTTCAGCAAATGGGTTATTTTAGCCAGATAGCCTTAGATGGCACTTTAGTTTTCATTACAAATCAAGGTGGTGTTACTCAAGCTAGTACAATATCTGCCGGAACCCTTACTACATCTACTTGGTATAATTTATCTTATGTAAAAAGCGGATCATCTGTAAGGCTTTATCTAAATGGTATTGACAGAACAAGTGTGGTTGGGACACATATAAATCCTGGGAGTTCTAATCAAACATTTAAAATAAATTATTATAAAAGTGATTATCTTATTAGTGGTCAAATGAGGATATCTCAATTTCTTATTTACAACCGAGCTTTGTCAGCACAAGAAATATTACAAAATTACAATGCCACAAAGAATAGATTTATTAATGTTCTTCCTCCTGTTCGCAATAATTTAATATTAGAATACGATGCCACAATAGTAGCATCTTATCCAGGAACAGGCACTACTTGGTATGATATTTCTGGCAATAATTATAATGGAACCTTAACAAATGGCCCTGTGCTATCATCAACAGGTACATCATCAAGTATAGCATTTGATGGAACAAATGATTATGTAGATATTATTTATCCATCCAAATTATACACAGGATCTCCAATCACATTATCTTTATGGGCTAAGTGGATAACAACAGGCACCACAACAAGTACAATTCAAACATTAGTGGACAATAATTACCAAACAGCTTATATAGATGGACCAGGCTCAATTGGATTCTTCATTCAAGATAGACCAGATTTAGGTGGTGTTTTAGAATGGGGAGCTAAGCCGGGTATTGGAATAACCCGATGTACTAGCACTTTTGTTGTAGGAGATGGTAAGTGGCATTATATCACAGCTACAAATGATGGAGCTAATTCTGTATTATATATTGATGGCGCACAATCAGGATTAGCTCGTACTGCTGCTGGAATTGGAGATTCTCAACCATTTATAAACTTAGGTAGATGGAGATTTACCCAAACAAGATATTTAAATGGTAATATTGCTGATTTTAGAATCTACAACCGAGCTTTATCTGCCTATGAAGTGAAGCAAAATTTTGATTATTACAGAACAAGGTATGGAGTTTAATGGGAATAAATTATAATCCAAGAGGTGTTTCAGAAGGATTAATATATTACATTGATCCAAATAATGTTAAATCATATTCTGGCACTGGTAACACTATATACAATCTTGTTAATGCTTCTATTGGTGGTACATTTGTTGGCTCCACTGCTGCTCCAATTGACAGTACAAGCACCAGAACATTTTATATGGGTGGAAGTAATTATATTAATTGCCCTAATAATATACCTCTCACTAATAACTTCACTGTATCTGTTTGGTTTAAGTTAAATGCTTATAATACAGGATCAATTATAGGTAAATGGTATGCTGACAATTCTAATGCGCATAGATGTTGGATTATAAACTCTGATGTTTCAACAAGTTCTATGGCAGTTGTATTGTCATCAGATGGTACTTATGCAAACTCAACAATCAAAAGATATTTAGTACCTGTAAGTTTAAATGAGTATACTAATATTACATTCACATTTTCTACTGGAACTTTAACGGTTTATAAAAATGGAACTTTGGTTACTGTAACAAAAGTATTAGATGCTTCCTTTACCACAGTATATGACAATCCCACCAGGCCAATCCAAGTCGGTTATTTCTTTGATTTTAGCAGTTACTTTAATTTAGCTAATGTAGGTATCACTCAAATTTACAATAGGGTACTTTCGCCAACAGAAATTCTTCAAAATTATGATGCCATTGAAAAAAGATATTATCCAGAAGAAAATATTGTTAGAGATGGATTAATATTAAATTTAGATCCAGGTAATTCAAGATCATATGCTGGGGCTGGGAATACAATATATGATTTAGCAGGGACAGGTAATTCAGGTTTTTTAACAAATGGTCCTACTTTTTCTGCTGTTAATATAGGATCAATTATTTATGATGGAACAAATGATTTCATCACTGTGCCTTCAGTAACATCAATATCGGGAGACCTGTCTGTATTGATTTGGTTTAGGACATCTGGGCCAAATGTATCAGCTGCTCGCTTGATAGAATTTGATTATATAAATGGTTTTTGGTTAGGACAAGCAGCTACTGGCACTCCAAGTTCTAATTGGGGAGGAGGAATAAAAGAAGCTAATCCCCCGTATGGAATTTTTCTTCAATTTAGCGATAATGAATGGAATTTAATTTCATCAGTAAGAAGTTCTACAACCCATTTTTTATATAAAAACAATTTAGTTTCATCAACAAGTAATACTGTTTCAGGCACAGTTCTTTCGTCCACTGCCGGGATGTATATAGGTGCTGCTGATAATGTTGGAAGTGTACCTTTTAATGGAAGAATTGGACAAATCCTTATATACAACAGAGCCCTCACCCAACAAGAAATATTACAAAATTACAATGCCACAAAGAATAGATTTGTTAATGCTCTTCCTCCTGTAAGAGACAATTTGATATTAAACCTAGATGCTGGCAATTTAGCTTCTTATCCTGGTTCTGGCACTACTTGGTTTGATTTAAGTGGAAATAGTCTAAATGGTACTCTCACTAATGGCCCCACTTTTTCATTCTCAGATTCTTCATCAAGTATTGTTTTCGATAGATCTAATGACTATGTAACGATATCAGACAACTCGTTATTAAATAATTTTACTAATATGACATTGGAAGTTATTGTCAGATACACTACAACCAATAACCAAATATTTGCCCAAAAATGGAATTATACTCTTGGTTCTGATGGGTATACATTGGAAATTTTCAACTCTGTAATTGTTGCTGCTTGCTATTCAGCAGGTGCTAACTACCTTTCAGTTTCAACTTCAGGATATCCAATCAATAACACATATCATATAATTTTAACATTATCAGGTTCCACTCAAACTCTGTATATAAATGGAGTTTCTGTTGCTACAAACTCAAGTGGATCAGTTCCTAATATATCAGGTACTAATTTTACGATAGGAAGTAGATCAAATCTTGCAGGTTCATATTTTGGTGGAAATGTATACTTAACAAAATTCTACAACAGAGCTTTATCAGCAGCAGAAATCCTTCAAAACTTTAATTTTTACAGATCGAGGTATGGAATTTAATGGCTCTTGGACATTCACCCTCTGTTGTTATGGATGGATTAATTTTTCATTTAGATGCTGGAAATTCTAGATGTTATTCTGGGACTGGATTAACAGCTTTTGGGTTTGCTGGCGGAATAGATGGCACTTTAGTTAATGGTGTGGGTTTTAGTAGTGCTAATGCTGGATCATTTTTCTTTGATGGAACTAATGATTACATCAATATCCCAAGAAACAATTTAGTTTATGGGACAGGACCAAGTACTTTAACATCTTGGGCCAAACTTAACGTAAATACAAATGATGTTCAAATAATTGTAAGTTATGGAGCTCCTAGTGTTGCTAATATTTTGTTTTTATTCGTGAATGCCTTAAATACTGCTATCGGTGGTGGTGGAGCTCAAAATATACAAGCTGGCACGGTTTCTGTAAATTCTTGGTTTAATTTATGTAGTGTTTATGATGGCACTACTGCATATTTATATTTGAATGGATCTTTAATTTCTTCTGCTGCTAGATCTTGGAACATAACTAACGTAGGATATGATTGCTCCATAGGAAAGCAAATGAATCCTAATCAAGCTTATTTCAACGGAAATATCTCTGATGTTCGTTTATACAACAGAGCCCTTACACAGCAAGAAGTCCTCCAAAATTACAACGCTACAAAAGGCAGGTATGGATTATAATGGGAATTTCATATAACACCTCAATTGTAACAGATGGCCTTGTTTTTGCTCTTGATGCTGCTAATCCTAGATGTTATAGCGGATCTGGTATCACTGCTTATGGATTGATTGGATCAAATGGAACTCTTGTAAATGGAGTTGGATTTAGTAGTTTAAATAATGGCTCATTTTCCTTTGATGGAACAAATGATTATGTAGATTTTTCATCTTACACTCCAGATGCAAATACTGTCAGTATTTGGGTAAATTTTAAAAATTATGAAAATGGACCAATTGTCTATGTTGGTGATGATACATATAATTCAGCTTTATGGAGTTGGAGTTTTTTTATGGTTATGCCAATTTTTTACATTAGAGCAAATCCTGGTCCTTTTGCAAATTTTAATGAAACTCCACCTTTAAATACTTGGATCAATTACACTTTAGTAAGAAACAATGGATCAAATTTAAGTTTTACATATAAAAACGGAGTGTCTTTTGGTTCAACTACTGATTCAACAACAACAAATCTTTATCCAAATATGAGATTTGGTATTGCAGGTGGCCAAGCTGCAAATTTTAATTTAGGCCAAGTATTAATCTACAACCGAGCTTTATCACAACAAGAAATAATCCAAAATTACAATGCTACAAAAGGAAGATATATTTAATGGCTACAATTGCTGAACCTAATGTTGTTATTGATGGATTGGTGTTTAGCTTGGATGCTGCTAATTCAAGATGTTATAGCGGGTCTGGAATCACTTTTAATGGTCTTGTGAGCGTAGCTGGCGGCACTCTTGTAAATGGTGTTGGTTTTACATCTACAAATAATGGAAGTTTTGTATTTGATGGAACAAATGATTGGATTAATGTGCCTTCTAATCCTGTGTTTGCATTTAATAATTTTACAATGTCTGCATGGTTTAAATCTTCCGATAAATCTAGATACAATGATGTTATAAGTAGGTATAGCCTTGGTATTGTTACTGTTCTAATATATTCTGACATCACTACTGGAAGGTTTGTTTTTAGAGTTAGTGGCGATACGCTAACTGACACTTCTTCAGATATTGTGAATGGATTTTGGAACTATGTAACAGCCAGAAGATCATCTGGAAATTTAGAAGTGTTTATAAATGGCATCCGTAGCAATTTTATTGTGTCAACTTCGAATGGATTTATAGATGCCGATAGATGGAGAATTGGCACCACAAACGCTAGTGAAGATTTTGCTAATTGTTACATATCACAAGTACAATTCTACAACCGATCATTAACAGCCCAAGAAATTCTCCAAAACTACGATGCTACAAAATCTAGATATGGCTATTAAAAAGGATATAAAGCTATATTTCTCCAAATTAAACAATAGAATAATCCTTATTCCTTAAAGAGAAAAAAATGGCCAATTCCGATAAGAACATTCGCATTCAACCAAATAGAAATTCTGCATTATTTCCAAAGATAACATTTACAGGTCAAAGCAATAATCCAATCACCTTAAATGTTCTTGATGATAATTCCATTTCATTTGAAGGATCGTCTGGACAATTATTTGCTATTAATAATAATCTAAGTTCTGGTTATATATTTTCAGTAAACGATATATCTGGTCTACCATCATTTAGAATTAATGCTGATGGTACTGTGGGAATTGCTGAATATTATGGCAATGTTGGAATTGGTGTAACAAATCCACTCTACAAATTTCATGCTAGAGGAGATTCTTATTTCTCATCGATAGGAAATACAGCCCTTCTCCTAATCTCTGGTGCTGGTGGAACTATAATTGCATCTAATTCTGTTAATGTCACCCTAACAGACCCAGCTAGAAAAGGATTAGTAATTAGTGCTGCTACATCACAATCCGCTAACCTTTTAGAATGGTATGCTGATGGCGGTGCTGGATTAGGATACGGCTTAGCAGGAACTATAAGACCTACTGGACAACTTCATTTAGGTTCACCTGGATTAACTATGTCCAATGGTGGGTCTGCTCTTTTAGGCTTACAAGGACGTGGGTCTTCTGAAGGGTTAGTAATTAGGGGATATAACTCTAATCTCAGCAATCCCCTTTTCGAAGTTCAAGGTAATCCTGGAAATCAATTATTTGGTATTTATGGTGATGGTGGTGTCAATGCTCCAAGAATTAATGTCACAAATACAACAGGATCCACATCAACTTCTACTGGTGCTTTAATTGTATCTGGTGGTGTAGGCATAGGTGGATCTGTTCATATCGGAAGACAACTCACAGTAACGCAAACTACAAAATTAAATTCAAGCATTTTTAATAATCCACCCACTTCTTCTATTGGTGCTTCATTAATTCAATCAGGATATGGAGCTTTTGGATCTTATTGGACAGGATATCAGGTAGAAAATGGATATCTAATATATGGAAGACAAGTTAGTGGCGGATTCATAAATATTGAAGAGCCACTAACAGGAGCACTAGTTGGTGGTACAAGTAATGTTTTCGCTGAGGCTTTACAACACTTCAAATGGGGCAATGATAAATATGTAGTTCTAGCATCGACTGGCAATTCTGTATTATATTCAACATCATCAGTAGGAGCAGGTAGTTCTTGGTATTATGCCACTTTGCCAACATCAGCATCTTGGCAAAAATTAGAATATGGCAATAATAGATTTATTGCTATTGCCACAGGATCCACATCAGCATATTCACTTGATGGAATTAACTGGACATTATCTACATTGCCAGGAAGCTACACTTGGTCTGACATCAAACATGGTAATGGAGTTTTTGTTGCTGGTGCTGGTAATACTGTTGCTTATACCTATGATGGAATTGAATGGACAATAGCTTCTAATAATGTTAATTCAACATTTATAACATTTGGAAACGGACTTTTCTTCGCTAATTCTACCTCAAATACAGCATCATATTCAAGAGATGGAATTACTTGGACTAATACAACTCTTCCATCTGATACACATAGAGCATCAGGTTATGGCAATGGTGTTTTCATAAATGTAGGAAACAGCACTACTTCATATTTCTCTTATGACCTTATTAACTGGATTTCTGGTCCTGGTGGTACAGAAGGCGGTTCAACTCCAGCACCTTGGTATGTAAACAATTTATTCTATTTTAAATTAAATGATGGATTTAGCAAAGTTGTTACAGGCCCAACAGGTACATTAGATTTTAGCCCAAGATTTACTGGTGAAATCAATAATGTAAGAATAGGAGCAGTAACACCGGGAGCAGCAGAATTTACATCATTAGCAGCAGTAGGGCCTGTTAGATTTGTCTCTGGTGTAGCTTCAACAAATTACAAGAGTGGGTCTGTTGTTATTTCTGGTGGTGTAGGCATAGGGCAAACATTATTCACGTCACCTTCTTTTGCTAATTCTCTTTCTGGTGTTGTTTTAAATAATGGTGTTGTAACTACGGCAACCTGGGCTGGCTCAACAATTACTGGTTTGTATGGTGGTACTGGACATACCAATTATATAAAGGGTGACTTACTTGTTGGTGCAGGAAATACAATAATAAAGCTGCCATCTGGAAATGATTCATTTGTTTTAATTGCAAATTCATCACAAACTTCAGGTTTAGCTTGGACTGCTGCTTCAAGCATTGCTAGTACAACTATTGGAAATCCAAATGACGGATTATATTCAGATGGATTCTTTAACGCTTGGACAAATTCTACAACGATAGCAAATGCTTTTGATGATATAAACGAACTTTTATCTTTAATAGCCCCAGCTAGACCAGGGTATCTTACTGGTACAAGCTTGTCAGCTGGTTCTGTACCTACCTTTTATACTGTTGGAATATCAGCAGGACTCGGCACTGAATGGTATCAAGCTGGTTATGGAACAAATTCATCAATCACAAGATATTATATATCATCAACTCCAATTACACTAAACACTGCTAATACATCAAGTATATTTTCAGCAGGTAGTTTGACCACTTCAACTTATGGAACTATTAATTTCAAAAGATTTAATTCATCAAATCCAAGTGGTGCTAGTTATGGAACTATAGATTTATCCACTAATTACACTGTTGGATATACAAATAATAACTTAAAGCTTACAGCATTAGGCACTTATAATTCTATTTGGACTAAGGCTAATGCACAAATATTATCTTATTCTCAAACTACACCAGGGTATGAAGGCTATACTATTGCTCATACAGAGAATAATCAAGAAACTAGCATTTATGAAGTTTGGAGAGATCCTTGGACACAAGCTAATCCTAACCCAATCCATGCACAAGCAGCCACAGCGTCTACAAATGCACAAAATTTAAAATATTTATCAGGTATTGGATATTACACCACTGGCACAGGCTTCAGTGTTTACTTTAAAGGTGCTGCTGGTATATTCAGTAGTTGCTATAATACAACTCAAATTTATGCCATATCAGCCACTGGACTTGCCACTGCCACTGGAACAACTTCAAGCCCGTTATATTCTGGAGAATTAGATAAAACTGGCCCAAATCATGTAAGAGTAACCTTAAACTCTGCTAATGCTTCTTCTTTCAATAAATATTTGACAGTAACTTTGTATAAAGCTGGAGGTGGAACATCTAATTCTAATGCAATTATTAATAGATCAATTAATACTTACAGCACTACATCAACTACAACTTTTGATGGATTCCAAGATGAGGCTTTTAGATTGGTGATAGGTAGTGGTATTGCATTTACATCAACTATAGATATGGCTAATGGAAATGCACAAGTTAGATCTGGAACATTACAGTATCCTATTGCAGCTGATTATGACACAGAATATGGTGGTTCTCATTCATTTACAGGTGATCAAGAATACCAAAGATATTTTTACAAGACTTCAGCAAGTACAGGATCATTGACTTTTGGTGGCTTTACAGCATCAAATGTGGCTGCTTATGGCACAGGCAATTTGAATGTTTTAGCTTATTTAGAAGGCGATAATAAATGGTTTGATCTAGGTGTACAGCAGGGATCTAATGCAAATGATGGTTCTTCAAGAGCAGTGGCCATATCTGCTAAAACATCTACTTCTTCGGGGACTTTAAACTGGTCCTTTGGAGTGTATTCAACTGGTGTTGCAGGAGCTGGAAACTCTGCAAGATACAGGGTAATTGTAATTTTTAGAAATAACACATATTCAATGACAAGTATAGCGAGCATATAAAATGTCCTGGACACAACAAGATACAAGTTTTAAGAAACTACAAAGTAAGAGAATTACCACAAGTACAGGTAAAGGTATTAATGAGGAAAAGGGTGCTTCAACTCTTGAGCTTTATCTTCCTGACATAAAAACTGAGATTATTCCAGGAACACCTCCCGGTGCTTCTACTAGTATTTTGGCTTACACAGGTGGAACAGGTCAAACATTAGTTGTTGACACATCGGTACCTGGTAACTTAACTTGGTTTGCAACTTCTGGTTATGGCAACACTACTGTAGCTAATAATGGAACTCAATCTTCTGAAGAAGCAAGATTGATGGGTTGGATTTCTGACAAATACGATGCTTTTGGGACAATTTCTGGTGCTGGATATGAAGTTAAGTTATATGATGCAAACAGCAACTTAATTACTAAAACAGACCCTTCAGATTGGTTATTTGATTATCAAACTGGTATTTTAACTTTTAATAATGCTAATACAGCTTTTGGAGCAGTAGCCACCAGTGGACCATATAGAATTGTTGGTTACAGATATATTGGTAAAAAAGGCATTATCACTGCTGCATATGGTGGTTTGGGATTTACCAATTATAATTTTGGCGATATTTTAGTTGGTGCTGGAACTTCATTCATCAAGTTACCTTTAGGCACTAATAATTATATTTTATCAGCATCATCTTCTTCAGCAATTGGTTTAAGTTGGATTCCAAACACAGGTGGTGTCGGAGCAGGTTCACAATTTTCAATTCCTTATTATACTTCTGCTGGATCTGCTATAACAGGATCTATTTATTTTACAAATTCAGGAACTGGAATATCTATTGCATATCCTGCTGCTTCTACATCTACATCGTCTGGCGCTCTCACTGTTGTTGGTGGTGTTGGTATAGGTGGCACTCTTAATGTTAACAATATTGGCATTGGATACACCGGAATTCCTTATAATCCATCTATTGCCTTTATTGGAACTACCGGAGATCCAATTAGATTATCTGTATTAGCTAACAATACATTATCATTTGAAGGAAGCTCTGGACAACTTTTCTCCATTAACAATAATCTTTCTTCTGGATGGATTTTCTCTGTAAACGATATATCAGGTATTCCATTATTTAGAGCCAATGCTAATGCTAATATTGCTATGGCTGAATATGCTGGTAATGTAGGTATTGGTTTAAGTAATGCCACCTTCAAATTACAAGTGGCTGGTAGTGCTTCAATTGGTGATACATTATTTGTTAACAGATTAAAAGTTAATTCTAAAATTACATTTGAGCCTGGTACTGGAACATCGGCTGTTTCTGGTTGGTCTGGAATTGGCTTAACTTCTATCAGCAAAATGATCTATGGAGGTGGTAGATTTGTTGGTGTTGGTGGATCTTATGTAGCCTATTCAACTGATGGGGTTAATTTTACATATACAACAATACCTGGATCTTCCTCAACTGATACATATGGTGATATAGCTTACGGAAATAATGTTTATGTTGCTGTAAATGCTCAAAATGTAGGATTTACAGCATATTCTTACGATGGAGCTTCTTGGGGTAGGACATCAATTGCTACAGGAATTCATAGAACAATTGGTTTTGGAAATGGAAGATTTTTAACAATTGCTGAAGCTGGTGGGAATTCTTACACTTCCACTGATGGTAGAAACTGGTCTACGGTGGGCAATGTAGGTGGGTACGGAAGAGAAATTATCTTTGCCAATGGATATTTCTTATCTCCAAGGTCTACCAATCTTTATTATTCAAAAGATGGAGCTTCTTGGAAAGTAGCCAACACTCCAGGAAGCAATATGATTCATGGTGTTGCTTATGGTAAAGGATTATATATAGCTGCTGACTACAACACTGCTCAATATTTCACTTCTCCTGACCTTAATACATGGACTTTAAGACCAATTGACAACAAAGTATGGACAGGTGCTTCATACAACAATGGTGTATTTTACTTAATTCCTAATAATAACAACTTCCTTCATCATTCACTTGATGGAATTAACTGGTCTACAACTAATTTTGGCACTCCTATTGGTGGAACTCCAAAATTCTTTACAGCTAATGATAGGTTATATTTCTTTTCATCATATGGGCCTACTCTTTGGTCAACAGATGCTACTACTGGCACATTAATGGTCAAACCATTTTATAATGGAGAATTAGAAAATACAAGAATCGGAGCTGTAAACCCTGATTCTGCTACATTCACTCATCTTACTGCCTTAAATGATGTTTCTTTTACAAGTGCCACAGCATCTACAGGCTCTGACAATGGAGCTCTTACTGTATCCGGCGGTGTGGGAATTGCTGGAACTACAAATCTTAATACATTAAGAGTTAATCAAGACCTAGTTTTCACCCCAACCACAGGAACAACAGCATTAGCAGGTGGATTACTTACTGCCACTTTACCAGCCATTCCAGGAGCTCCAGGTTACATTCGTATAAGGGCAGTAACTTTTGGAAATGGAAGATTTGTTGGTGGTGCCTCAACTTCAATCATATGGTCAGATGATGCTATAAACTGGAATAGGGTTAATACACCATTTACTACAGGCACAAATATTCAAGCAATAGCATATGGAAATGGGACTTGGATAGCATCAACAACAACTAGTACGGAACTTATATATTCTCTGAACAACGGAGTCACTTGGAATCTTACTACAATACCTAACGCAAATGTTACTGATGCTGTTTATGGAAATGGAATATTTATTATTAGTTCAGGGCAATACTCAGGTATATCTACAAATGGTATCAGCTGGTCAACATATAGTTCTATTGCCTATCCTCATAGTTTTATAAATGGATATTTTTATTCCAATACTCATAGATCTGCTGATGGATTAAATTGGCAAGCTTTTAATATTCCTGTACCAAAAATTAGTTATGGCAATGGATTATATTTTGGTGCTGAATATAACTCGGCAAATTATTATATTTCTTATGATGGAGTTAATTTCACCACTACAACAATTGGTAATGCTGTTCACGTAAATTCAGCATATTATAATGGTGTATATTATCTTCTGACACAGCACAACAATCAAATACTTAAGTATTCCACAGATGGATTTAATTACACAAATGTATATTATCCGAATGGCTCCACTAATTATGGTATGGCTGCTGGCAACAATAAAATAGTTTTATTCAATACTCTTTACACAGATATTACTAACTATATTTATTATGCTGAAGCTTCATTCGGTAAAGCAAATATACAACCATTTAGAGAAGGCACGATTGACAATGTAACAATTGGGTCAAGAATACCACAAGCAGGTACATTTAACAATGTATCTGTGCTCAAAAACTTAAATGTTAATAGCTCTTTCCCATCTGTTTCAAGTAATACAGGTGCTTTCACTGTTTTAGGTGGAGTGGGAATTGGAGCTTCTGTTAATATTGGCGGAAGGATTGGCATAGGCACTAATCTACTTACATCTTCTTTTAATCTATTAACACCAACATCTTCAACAATAGGAGCTTTTATCCAAGGAAGATCATCACAAACAGCAGATTTGATTAATACAGCTAATTCATCAGGAACTATTAATTTCTCTGTAGGCGCTAATGGTAATGTTTTAATTAATCTTACATCAGGTTCTTCTAAGGGTTTAATAATAAAGGCCAATGCTTCTCAATCTGTCAATCTATTAGAACTTCAAAATTCATCATCTTCTCCATTAACAACATTTGATCAATTAGGAAATCTTAATATATCTTCTTCCACAGCATCCACATCGTTTGACAATGGAGCTCTCACTGTAACTGGTGGTGTGGGAATTGGCGGAACTCTTAATGTAGGTTCAGCAAGAGTAGTTAGAAACTTTACACATACACCAACACAAACAACAATTGGTGGTGCCACTGGATGGGTAGCTAATATTACACCTGCTGGATTGAACGTTGGAACTGTTAAATATCTAAATAATAAATTTGTCGGTATTGGTGGTACATATATTTATTATTCTGATGATGCTATTACTTGGTCATCAGTTATGGTTCCGAATCTAGATGTAACAAGAGCAATTGGTGATGTTACATATGGCGAAGGTAAATATGTACTTGTTCAATATTACACTTCTAATGCTGGATTTTCAACAAACTTAACAAACTGGACAGTAGGTGCTACATTAGTATATCAAACTTGGTCTCATGTTGAATATGGGAATGGAAGATTTGTAGCTGCTAACGGAGGGGGTGCTTATGCTAGTTCATTAGATGGTGCTTCTTGGACTGGTGTAAATGATCCTTTAGGATATAGTGTAGCTCTTAATTTTATTAACGGTTATTTTTATTCAACTAACTCCAATTCTATTTCAAGAAGTATTGATGGATTGTCTTGGCAAGCTTGTAATACACCTGCTATCCCTAATGGATTAGCATATGGAAATGGATTGTATGTTGGTGGTGTATACAATTCAGGAACAATTGTATATTCCTATGATGGTTTAAACTTCTCATCATACTCTGGATCAAGTTTTGTACACAATAATTCTTGGTTTTATAATGGTGTATATTATCTTACAACAAATAATAATCAAGTTATAAGATATTCAACAGATGGTTTTAACTGGTCAAATTCAACAGGATTTCCGTCAGCTGTATTAAATCTTAGATATGCTCAAGGAAGATTATGGGCAGGATCAGGTAACACTCTTTGGTCAGCAGAAGCAACACCTGGAAAGTTTGAAGTTAATCCATTAAGAACAGGAAATCTTGATGATGTTGAGATTGGTAGACTTTCACCAAATAATGCTAACTTCATTGATGTATCTGTAAATAATAACTTAAATGTATCTAGTCAATATGATTCAGCCTCTATTCTTAATGGAGCTTTAACTGTTGCTGGCGGTGTTGGAATTGGAAAGACTCTCAACACAAATTCAGCAAGAGTATTTAATAATTTTAATCATACTCCATCAACCGGATCAACTGGCGGAATAGCTTGGACATCTGTATCTTACCCAACAATTCCAGGATTATCAGGTAATGGATTTGACAATTGTGTTATATATGGAGGGGATAAATTTGTAGGAATAGCTGGTACAAACGTTTATTATTCATATGATTCTTACAATTGGTTTTATTCTCCAATTCCATCATCCACCAATGCAAGGGCAATTACATATGGAAATGGGGTTTATATAGCTATAAACAACACTGGGTCTGTTGCTCATTATTCATATAATGGAATTAGTTGGAGCACATCTACATTACCAAATTCAACAACAAATGGCGATAAGGCTTGTTTTGGTAATGGAAAATTTGTTTACAATGATGGATCTGGTAATGTTGGTATAAGTACAAACGGCATTAACTGGACATTAAAATTAGTTTTATCAGGTGGCGCTTATCCATATGGTGTTGATTATGCCAATGGATTGTATTTCGCTAGATGGCAAAACAATTATTTTAGAAGTGCTGATTTAAACACCTGGACAAGATTTACATTACCAGCAGACTCATCAAGATCAAAGATATTATTTTCTAAAAACAAATATTATGCTCCTAATAACAACGCATCTAATTATTTTGTTTCAGATGATGGATTTAATTGGACTACGCAAGCTGTCGCTAGTGGTCTTTGGATTAATATGTACGATTATTTTGGTACATTATATCTTATTAGAAGTAGTGCCAATGCTGTATCTTATTCAGAAGATGGAATAAACTGGGCAACAGCATCATTGGGTGGAACAAGTAATACAAATGCCACTGGTTTAGTCTATGGTAATGGTAGATTTGTATATGTTGGAAGTAGTCCTAATTTAATTTTTTCAGGTAATGCTCCAAATGGTGTTTCTCATATAAGCACACCGAGAACAAGCGAAATTGATAATGTAAGAATAGGGGCTAATTCTCCTGCCTCTGCCCAATTCACTGGCTTAAATGCTAATGGATCTGTTAATTTTACTTCTACTTCTGACTCTAATTCTCTTTACAATGGAGCTCTTACTGTTGCGGGTGGTGTTGGTATTGGTGGAAGTTTATATTCTGGATCTATTTTCACAGCTGGAAGATTACAAAATCAATCTTTCTCAGGAGCTGCAATCGCAACAACAGGTTTCCCCACTACTAATAAAGTTGGTGGACACGATTCATTTTCTTATGGCAATGGTGTCTTTGTTTCAAATAGTAGTTGGGGAGCTTACAATGCTTCATATTCAACAGATGGCATTAATTGGATTTCAACATCACTTCCAGTAAATCAAGGATATCCAGTTAATTTTTACGGTAATGGATATTTTGTATTAGCAGCCTCTGGAAGTACAACAGTTCTATACTCAACAAATGGAAGTTCTTGGTCACAAGTTTCTATTGGTAATACCAATACACGTTCAAGAGGTGTTTATGGTAATGGTAAATATTTAATTTTTGGAGGATCAGGACAAACTCAATACAATTATTCATCAAATGTAACATCCTGGAGTACAGGGACATTACCATTAGATGGTGATTGGAGAGTAGCGTATGGCAATGGAGTTTTTGTTGCTTTAGGTTATGGATCTAGAAAATTAATTTATTCCTATGACGGTATAAACTGGTCAATAGGAACTCTTATCAATAATACTAATTATACCAAACTTACATATGGAAATGGAAAATTTGTTGCTGCTAATATGAGTGGATGGGCCTCAATTTATTCATTCAACGGTATAGATTGGTTTAGTACTAGTAGTCCTTCTGGCTTGAGTGGTAACCAAGTTGGCGCAGAGTATGGCAACGGTACTTATGTAATTTCTGATGACAATCAAGCTTATACATTTAGTACAGACGGGATAATTTGGAATACAGCGCTTTCAACTGGTGGAAGCTTTGATATGGGCACACCTACATATGGCCTAAATAAATTTAACATGTTTGGAAGATATGTAGATGGTCCTACAAATACAGTTACAATTGATCCTAAATTTACAGGTGAAATTAACAATGTAAGAATAGGAGCAGTAACACCATCATCAGGAGACTTTACAAACCTTTCTTCAACAGGATCAGCAAACTTAGTAGGTACAGTTAATGCTAATAACTTAAATGTAATATCTAGAATTAATCAAACTCCTGTATTAGGTGGATATGCTGGCACAACTGGATGGACTTCTGCTAATATTATGGGTGGAAGTTCTCGTGGAATGGCTTTTGGAAATGGAATTTTTGTTTCTACAAGAATCGCATCCAATGTGGCTAATTTTTCTTCTGACGGAAAAAGATGGATATCAACCACTTTGCCATTTTCTGGTGATTGGAAAGATGTTGCTTGGGGTAATGACAAATTTGTAGCAGTATCTTCATCAGGCACAACAGCAGCTTATTCTAGTAATGGAATCAGCTGGGAATCAATGAATATGCCTTCTTCAACAAGTGGCTGGTATGCTATTACTTACGGTGATGACAAGTTTGTGGCTGTATCATCATCAGGAACTACTGCTGCTTATTCATCTGATGGAATTACTTGGACAGGTTCAGCAATAGCAAACACAAACTGGACAGGGATCACTTATGGTAGTGGAACATTTGTTGCGGTAGCTGGTGTAGGTCGATCTGTTACTTATTCATATGACGGTATTAACTGGAATTTAGCAAATCTACCAAACGATGGTAGTAGTGTTAAATTTATCACATATGGCAATGGTTACTTTGTAGTTACTGGCCATGGCGCCGCTATAAGTTATTCTAGAGATGGAATTAATTGGTCATCTACAACTCGTTCATCATCTTCTAATCTTCATTATGGTATAGAATATGGTAATGGAGTATATAATACACTAAATTATGCTGAAGTTTCATTTTCTTATGATGCCGTAAATTGGATTAATTCTAATAACATACAATTTAATGATTGGTTTTCAGTAGCATATGGCAACGGAAAGTTTGTTGGCGCTTCTTCATATGATGGACACGTTAGTTACAACGACGGTCCTTCAAATACATTGAATTTACACCCTAAATTCACTGGTGATATAGATAATGTTAGAATAGGTGCTAAACAACCAGGAGCAGCAGAATTCACAAACTTAGCTGCTCAACAACCAGTAAGATTTACAGCAAATACACCATCTACAAATGCCACATCAGGAGCATTAGTAGTATTAGGTGGTGTTGGAATTGGCGGAACTATAAATGCTTCTGGAAGACTAAATATAGGCACTTTAGCAGCACCATCGATGAATACTTTGTCAGGATTCGGAACTGGTGGGCTTACTCCTTCTACAACATATTATTATAGACTCTCAGCAGTTGATTATAATGGTAATGAAAGTTTACCTAGCCCTGAACTTTCAACAACTTTAAGTGCTTCTCAATATGGAACAAGATTCTTTATTTCACCTTCTTCTGGGGCTATGTTATATAGACTTTATAGAACAACAACATCTGGAAGCTATGCAAATTCATTTGTTCAAACATACAGAGTAAATCATTCAAGTAGTTTCTTCTATTACGATGTTGGAAAAGCAACATCAGCTGGATCTCCATTAAGCGTTTCATCAGCAAATTCTGTAACTTTGGGTGTGACAGATCAAGTTCCATCTAACATACTTCCTAGTTTAACCATTCCAAATGGAACTTTACAAGTTAAATCACCGAACTTCATAGGTTTTGCTTCTCCTGGTGGTGCTACAGCAGCAATTGAAACAGGAACATCAGACTTTGTAGCAATAAGAGATCCATCCAATGGATACGGTGGTGTAAGCGCATCAACTGGTGGCTCTTTAACACCAGGACAAACATATTATTATGTAGCTACAATTGTTGATCATTATGGCAATGAAAGTCTGCCGACACAAGAATTAGCATTTACTGCTGATGCTGGCGGCGCTGCTATAATTGGCTTTAATGTTTTAAGTGTACAAGTTTCAGCTTTTAGAATTTATAGAACTACAACACCAGGCAATTACACAAACTCTTATTTAGGTGAACTGCCAGGAAACAAAGACATTGGATATCCAACAATGTCTGGCTCTCCTCCAACCACTACCAACTTTGCTGGTATTAGGTTAAATCCAAGAGCTGATTTTGCCTCTATGTCATACATACCAAATATAGATATAGCACCAAGTCACAGAAATGGTATGTTGCGTAAACTTGATGTTCCATACACTGGAGCAATTGCAGTAACTACAAGTGGAATAGCTGGTTCATTACTACCTAATACAACATATTATTATAAATGTTCTGCTTTTGATATTTTTGGAGGTGCTGCTTACCCAACAGCAGAAGTTTCAGTTTCTACCGGAACAAGTACTGCTGTAACCATTTCTGGTGGAAGCGGTATATTATATGCAAAAGTTTACAGATCAACAACTAAAAATAATTATATAAACGTCCCTACTTATTATGTAAATTCTTTCCCTTTTACAGATAGAGGCGATACTACATTCACTGACACTCCTTCTAATACGTCAAACTATATACAGTCTCAATTGTTTTGGAATCAAAGTAATGCAGTACCTCAAAACTACTTAAGAGACTTATCAATAGGCCCAATTTTAAATAACTTCCCGTTTAGTATTTTAGCTGTTCCGGTAGGTCTAAATTCAGTAACTGCATCTACTGGAGGAACATTAGTAGAAGGTCAAGTTTATTACTATGTAATGGAAGCAGTGGACGCATACAACTTTGGATCTAGCAGTGGACAACCTATTAGATTTGTAGCCACTGCTGGTGGTGCTGCTAATGTTTCTCAAGGCATTATTGGTGGTTATGGATATGTGAGCTATAATCTTTATAGAACTTCAAATTTAGCTTCTTGGGCAAATTCACTCATAGCAGTGGGTATCAAAGGTAATTTCATAGATATTGGATACCCTGGAAGAAGTGGATCTCCTAATTTTAGTTATCAAAGAGCTAGAAATGTTATTTTTGATAACAGAGGTATTTTCCATATACCTCAAATAGCCAACCAATTTTATGGACAAAACCTAACTGCTCCTGGTGCTGCATTTAGAACAGGTGGCAATAGTTCTGGAAGTTTAACTACCAATACAACTTATTATTACAGGGTTATTCCTTATGGTGGATCAAATCAAGCACCTGGATTTGCTTCAGATGAATTCCAATACACTACTGGGGCAAATGAAAGAAGTATTTCTTGGTCTATGGGTGGACATAAAATTGGAGCTATGTACTATAGAGTCTATAGAAGTACTACATTCAACAATTTTACTAATGCGTATTATTTTGAAACTCCACATATAAATTTTACTGATTACGGACATACGGCATTACAAACAACCCCAGAAATAGGAGCTCTTGGAGCCCCTTATGCTAACACTGTAAATTTATTAAATCAAGCTAATGGGAACTATTTAGCATACACATTTATTACTGGACAATCAGGTGGATTAAAGATTCACCTCAAGTCTCCTATAATTTCTTCAATAAGTTCAGGTACTGGTGGGACATTATCAACAAATACTGATTATTGGTACAAAGTTGAAGCATTAGATGTATATGGAATAAGAACATTTGCATCTGATGAAGCTTATGTAAATACAGGTGCGAACAATTCTGTGACATTAACTTGGGATGATGTGCCTGGTGCGTATTATTACAGAGTATTTAGAGCTACAGCATCTCAAACATTTTCCAATAAGCTTATTGCTTCATATGTAAATGCTAGAACATTCACAGACTTAAACTTTCCTACTACGTCAGCAACACCTGTAACAATTTTTGAAAATGGACAGCAAGGTAATACTGCTGCGTTGTTCCAAATGGATAATGCCAAATTTTTTGGAGTTATGCCAAGAACAATAATATCTAATATTGATAACACACAATCTTCTTGGAACACAGATTTTAGTTTAAGAATCACTTCTCCACCTGTGGGATCTTCTTCAGCTGCTTTATTACAAGTGGGAGCTGGATTCACTAATTTTACTAGCGCTGGGTTTAATGGATCAATTTACGGCACACAAATAGCAGTAGGAGCAGCAACAGGATTCTCTGGTTCGTTATTTGATGCTCAGTTATCTGGTATATCAAGATTTAGAATTAATTTTGATGGATCTGCAACAATCGGTTCTACTACAGGCTCAGGATCAACATCTACTGGAGCTTTAATTGTATCGGGCGGTGTTGGGATAGGTGGATCATTAAATGTTGGCTCTGATGTTATTATCAATGGCGGAAGAGAATCTAACTCTACTTCAACAGGTTCATTAATAGTTAGAGGTGGTGTAGGAATAACGGGTGGTCTTTATGTTAAACCATTCTCGTTATCTACAAAAGGATTAGTAGTTCAAGCAAATACCTCTCAATCAGGAAATCTATTTGAGTTACAATCATCAGCATCAAGCACAATAACAAGTTTTAATGCCTCTGGTGATCTTAATATCACATCTTCAACAGCCAATACATCCGCAACAACAGGATCAATTGTCACTGCTGGCGGTGTTGGTATAGGTGGATCTGTTTCAATTGGTTCCACATCAGTTTCAACATCTACAACTAATGGTGCTTTAAAAGTATCTGGTGGTGTAGGAATTGGTGGTAATGTTAATGTCGGTGGTTCTCTCAACTTCTCTACAAGTACATTTGGTGGAGTAAGTACATCAATCACACCAGCAATGACATTTATTGGTCAAGCAAATGATCCAATAACATTATCAGTGTTGGCAGATAACTCATTGTCATTTGATGGATCTTCTGGACAATTATTCTCTATCAATAACAATCTTTCCACTGGTTATATATTCTCAATTAGTGATATATCTGGTCTTCCAATATTCAGAACAAATGCTGATGGCACTGTTTCTATGGGAGAGTTTGGTGGAAATGTTGGTATAGGTTTAACAAATCCATCTTACAAATTACAAGTGGCAGGTAATGCTGGAATTGCGAACACATTATTTGTATCAGGTAGAGCGCATATTGGAAATACATCTTTCACTGATATTTATGGAGATTCTTATAACCCAATAATTACAGCCACTGATAATTTTGATGATGACATTGTTATTCAAATCGAAAACAAAAGTAATGGTGTTAATGCTAGAGCTGGATTGCTTTTTAAAAATGACTCATCTAGTGTGGTTCAATTATATCTATCTGGTGGAAACTATGGTGGAGCTGGACTTGGCTTTTCAGAAATAAGATTGCTTGGTGACTATCCATTTGTTATAGAAACCAAAAACACTACAATCAGATCTAGCTCAAACGATATAGCTAGTTTCGGCCAAACATCAATGACTGTTATTGCTAATGCTGAATCTACATCCTCCTCTACCGGATCTTTGGTTGTAACAGGTGGAGCTGGTATTGGCAAAAGCTTAAATGTTGCTGGATTTATTTCCTCAAAACCAGCATATGCCACAGTGGGTTTAGCATCAAACCAAACATTGTCAACAGGGGGTGACAATTTGGTTCTTTTCACTGACAATGCTGATCCTAATGGTTGGTGGGTGGGAACTGCTGGATCTGGTGTTTCACATAGATTTAAGCCTAATATTGCTGGTTTGTATTTTGTTTCTGCCCAAATCCATTTCTTACAAGGAACTGGATCAGGTCAAATGAATATTCAGGCAAGAAAAAATGGCAACACATTCTCATTGTCTAGATCAGAAGTTACTACTAATGCTAGTGGATTGACATTAAACCTTTCTGGAACTGTTTCTTTAGACGGAAACACAGATTATATTGATTTTACAGCATACACAGCAGGAACTCAAAATCTTTATGGAGAAGCCCTTAGAGCATGGTCTCATACGACAATCTATAAAATATTCTAGTGTACAAAGAAAATATGGAAGAACAAGATTTAACAGAACAAATCCAAAAACAAAGAGAGTTTGTAGCTTCTTTAGATTTGGAAGATATGATTGAAAGAATTGTCGCAGCTTATGAATCCACTGACGTAATTTTAGAGGGTTATAATTTAGTGACAAACATCAATGAAGGTCACGGAATTGCTATAGCTGGAATTATTAGACTCAGAAAAGCATTAGAGGAAACTTTAGATTGGTTTGAGGCTAATATGGTAGAAGAAGTTGATGAAGTATTTGAAGAAGAGCTTTGATGTCAGCATACAAGACTATTGAATGTGATATTGTTGATAAAGATAAATTAATAGAAGCCTTAAATTTATTAAATCTTAATCCAGAAATTCACGAAGTAGAAGAATTTTTATTTGGCTATATGGGTGATCAAAGAAAAGAAAAAGCCCATATAATCATTAGAAGAAAAAATATTAATCAATACACTGGAGCTTCTAACGACATTGGATTCTTTTTCAATGGAGAAAAATACAACATAGTAATTTCTGAATATGATAAAAAATTCAATATGGACAAAAGAATAATTCAAGCTTATGTTAAAGTGGTGCTTGAAGAATCATTAGCCAAAAATGGATTTAAAATTAAAGTGAATATAGATGATGATCTCTTAAGACAGAAACAATTAAATGATCTTGATATTGTAGCTAGAAAGATAATCTAATGTCCAAAGAAGTGAGCTTAAAAATATCAATAGACAAAAATGGCAAAGTGGTTGTGACACCCGAAAATACAGAAGGCACTGAATGTTTAGACCTTATGAAATTTCTTGATAAAATCCCAGGTTTGAATATCACCACCACCCCTACAAAAGACCTTGAAATTAAGCCTCAAAATGCTTCAAATCAACATTTACAACAATAACCTCGCCAAGATCTTTTGTCTTTGATTTGGCTATAATTTCACCCTTGTTATTCACTGCCATTGTGTGCCCTTGAAAATAAAGTCCAGGAAAAATCCATCCAGCGCAATAAGGTCTCAATACAAAGATATCGTTTTCTTTGGCCCTTTGTATTTGAGGTGTTTCTTTAGCAAAATCAAAAGGGTAATTTGGAAAAGGCCTAAATCCACCAGAAGGAGCTAAAATATAATCTGCTCCATTATCCACAAGAGTTTTTATAAATTTAGGGTCATCTAAATCATAACAAATACAAACCCCAATATTTCCAGCAGATGTTTTCACAGGGTTGAAAGTTCTGCCTGGTTTAACTCCCCAAGATTCTTCAATACTCACCAATTTATGTTTCTCAATTTCTCCTACAATTTTGCCATTATTTTCAAATATATAAGACACAGCATATATACCATCACTTTTCCTTACATATATGCTTCCTGCTACAATAACTATGCTGTATTTCAAAGCTAGATAATAAAACACCCTGTGAATAATTCTAGATATTTTAAATTGAGACACCCATTCTCCCATTTCTCTCAGATGAAGTTTACTGATAAGCCAATCAAAAAAAGATTCAAATATATTCTTAATTGATTTTTGTTCAAATGTGATATTAGCTTTTATTTTTTCTACAGTTTTAGATTCTTTAACCCAAGCCAAGCAAAAGTTAAGGTCTTCAGGAAAAACAACAATATCTGCTCCTTTTTCTTTAGCTTCTTTGACATATGATTCTATGTATTTATAGAATCCATTTTCAGTCCAACATTGCTCCATTGCCAGTTGAACCATAGCCACTTTTTTCATATCTTAATCATTCTTTCTACAAATGGTTTTTCACAATAAGGGCACATCCAGAAATTATTTAAAACTTCATTTGGTAAACTTAATAACTCTGGCTTTTCTCTACCATTCTTTAATTTCTGTCCACTAATAAATAAATCTCCCCTGTAATCTTGTTCAATTTTATTGGTAAGACACAATTCGCAACCTAAAATTGTAATTCCCTTTTCTTGTCTTAAGATGGCTATTTTGTTTTTAACATCAAAATCTAAACATTCTGGAGATACACCAGCAGGGATAGAATCGAATATAGCTTTTCTGAAATTCTGGTTTAAAAATGTTAAGTTTATCATTGAAGTAAATGTATGGTAAGATAA
>Ga0247723_1000303_pt1 | contig 33269 bp, 51 predicted proteins | sample MSEWelMarce5H_FC_FD_189079 | JGI IMG/M metagenome (GOLD analysis project Ga0247723, IMG submission 189079) | Subsurface sediment microbial communities from gas well in West Virginia, United States - MSEEL Well Study Marcellus 5H_FC | ecosystem: Environmental > Terrestrial > Deep subsurface >... | reverse complement strand
CAACATGGTGGACATAGCTTCTAGATATAAAGTTTTGGTATCCCATTGATAACATTTCTAAGCATTGAATGTCATCACTATACCAATTAATAGGTTTGAAATCTACCCAAGCATCCTTAGAGATATAAGCAAATAGTGGAGAGATAACCTCTACCTCATTAATGCAATATTCTTCTTTGTATTTGTCTCCATGCCTTTCTGTACCAAACCTGATATTTTGGGCTTCTCTGACATAATCTGAGCGACTTGCTACCCATCCCAACTTGGGACTGACATCAATCCTAGCTAAATGGTCTTTTAATCTTTTTATATCCTGATCTAGCAACAGGTAGGAGTGTGGTGTTAAAACAATATCGTCATTAGCTACAATGATTTCATCATGCTCCTTAAATGCCTCTGCCACTACAGCATTGTAGGAGTCACCAAAGTTATCAAAGTCATTAGGAAGTGTGATTGTTCTGTGGTTTGGCAGAATATGGTCATAACCTGCTGTGTAGATGACAACATCATCTGGTACATACTGGTTAATTGACTCTAGTAGGACTGGCAGACATCTTCCTGTCTTAGTTGCTATAACTATCGCTTGCATAATAATTCCTCTGTTTGTGCTAACAAATCTTCTTCGGTTAGTCCATACTTCTTTTCAAATGCTTTTCTACCAAGTCCATGAACTCCCTCAAATCTATGGTGGAATGGGCAGAGTCCGATAACTGGTGCTGTATCTCTTTTCCCTGCTCGTCTAATATGATGGATTTCACAAGGGGTTTCTCCAAGTTCGAGATGTCTACATAATATGCACCCAAGTCTAGCAATTTTGTCATAGTGTTCTTTCTGCGCTTTAGTCAAGATTCAAAGTCCTGTATTTAACCCCATCATTCCATTGCTTATCTGTCGCTTGTTGGTACAATTCAATCACTTGGTCAGGGGTTCTGAAGGTAGGAGTATTTTGCCCAGAAAAGCAGAAGGCATACCAAAGAGGACACTCTCTGCTGTGATACCACTCTAAAAACTGAGGAATCATGGCTACTTCAGATGCTTTGATATTTGCAGTACCTTTGACACTAACCAATCTTGTGCCTTTGTTACTACAAACGATATAGTCAGGAAGATTCCTAACAAGAGGACTAATGGAATAAAAATTAGGAATAGGATCTTTCTTTTCATCAAAGCCAAGCCTTCTAAAAAATACCTGTTTACTTTCACAGTATTGCTCAAACAACTCCTCACCTAGATTTCTACCAGAGTTTCTCTGAGAGTAGGAGTTATTACCATTCATCTTGTAGCTCGATCCTGATTTCTGTTAGATGCCTCTGTAGTGCGCCAGATTTCAGCTCTTAACTTGGCAGCCTCTAGGAAGTATTTGAGCTTTTCTTCCTCTAGCATAGCTACCTTAATTCCTTCAACAATAACCAAGTAATCAGGATGAGCCAAGGCATAATGCTCTGCTCTGGTGATTGTGCTTTCATTGCACCTGATTACCAAGTCAGCCTTCTTAACCTTCAAGAAGTTCTCTAGGTAAACCCTTTGGCTTTTAGCCTCGGCATACTTAGGTGCATTTTCAATGATGAAACTAACAGCCTTGTTAGGGTCTATAGTTGTCATGCTCTGGTTGATTTGTTCTTTGTCCATTGTGTAATCATCTCCGATTCAAGTTCAAGTCTAGCTAGTTTTCCTCTCTTGCTTTCAACATTAGCCAGATACAATCTTCTGGCTTGCAAAGGCAGACTAAGAGCAAATCTAGCCTCGCATTGTTTCCTATGCTCCTGCTGAAATAAGTCTTTGTCGGTACTGCCCTTCTGTTTCACCTGCTTTTGGTTCAATGCCTAGCTCCTTACCTTTTGCCATAACACCGCCTAGAGTCTGATGCCATTGGATTGTAGGCTTATCAATTGTTCTTACAGATTCTACTCTCTGGCTTCTAACCCAGTTTCTCCAAGTTGCGAACCAGTCCAGCTTAGTACCCTTCTGTCCACCTTGAGCGATCCAATAGTCTTTAAATTGATTCCAGACATTCAAAGGTTTTAGGTCTGATCTTTCCTTCTTGCAAAAATCTTCCCATTCTTTTGGCAGTTCTTCTAAAGACAATCTTTTGGCTTTGGGAGCTTTAGCGACATCTATACTATGGTTTATGGTTAATGGTTTATGGTTCTTGGTTAAGGTTATGTCTGGGTTATCTTTGGAAACCGATTGGGTTTTCTTAGGTCTACCACCCTTCTTACCGTTTACCTGATTGACTTCTGCTTTGTCATGGTACTGAGAAATCTCATCATCACAGCGCTTATGATGCCATCCATCTGATTCCAAAGTAAAAAATTCTTTGAGAATAATCCCAACAATTTCCGAGTAAGAACCGAGTCTTAACCGCCTAATAACCGACTGGGTTTCTTCTGGGATAGCTTGTTCTGTGTCGTAATAATAATTTATGAGCCTAAAGTAGATCGCTTCTTCTTCTAGACTTAGATGACTTGTTGCGAGATGCCAATCGGCAATATTGAATTTGTAGTAATACATAGCTTTCCTTCAAAAGCCTTCACTTATAAGGAACTGGCAGGTGGGTGAAGGAGTCCACTTTTCGGTAGCGAACCTAGCCAGTAATTAGATTAAACCATATTTTTTACAAAATCAATAGCTTCTTGTGGATTATTTATTCTTACAACTGGAGATCCTTGCCAAGTCCTTTGGAACTCTAGCTGCGCAGATGTGAATGATGCCTTATCATCTCGCTTGACTTCAATAAGGTAGGTCTGACCATTAATGCCACACAAGAGATCTGGACAGCCCTTGCCGACTTCGTGCAGATGGAATACAGACATCCCCATAGCTCTTAGGTGTTCGACTATGGCTTTCTGATTAATATCAACTCTTTTTGCTCGCATTAGGGAAAGTACCTAGAAAATAGTTTGCATTTGTAAGTTTGGTGTAAGTATTCTAGTTCATTATCTCTATTACTGAAGTTTTTTTGTTTAACTGTTTAGGAGAATCAAAATGGCAATTTATCAAATCACTTGTTATGCACCAGCAACTTTAGAGCAGTCTAAAAAAGGTTACCAATGTCAAGCATGGGAATATGAAGTTCAAGCTGCTACTGCTGAAGAAGCTCTTGCATTGGCTGATGTTGCTCACAAAGAATCTGGTGAGACAACAGAAATTACTCAAAAAAATTCAATGTTGATTTCTGAATAAGGAGCAGCCATGAAAGTTACTAAGTTAGATATTTTAGGTGCAGCAATTTTAGGCTCAGTTATTGGTTCAATGTTTGCTTTGTTTATTTAAGGAGAAGAATTATGAATAAAAGATTTAGCAAAGACACTATGTTGTCTCATATTTCAAAAAAAATGCAGTTATTAGAAGAACAATGGAATTTTGATCCTAATAATGGTTCTGCACAGGTTAGAAATTCTGATCCAGATAGAGTAATGGCTTATGGTGAATACAATGCTTTAGATTATTTGTATGACCAAGTTGCCTATGGTTTAGTTAAAGGTTAAGGAGAAGATTATGACTTTCCAACATTTAGTAGATGAGTTGATGGTTGAAGAATTTAACCCAGAGAATGTTAATAGCTTTATGGAAGCTATTGAGAATATCAGCGCAGAGAAGGCTGAGAGACTTCAAGAGCTAATAATCAATCGAGAGTTTGAAACTCTAGGTCGCTTCTTGTGGAATCTATCTTTTGAGTATTCAGAAGGCAATGCTATTGAGATGGCTAACCATGAGTTAAACAATAGATCCAGATGGGATGAGAGATGATTACTAAATACCGCAGACTACGGATGTCAGGATTGTGTAAGTCCACAGCAGTATATTTTTGTTGGCGCAGTTTTGTTAATAAGTTTTTTAGGAGAAATAAATGAATGTTTATCAGAAGTTAAATAAGGCTCGTCTTGAGCTACAAGGCACAGAGCTTACAAAGTCTGGTCACAATAAGTTTGCTGGCTACAAGTATTTTGAGCTTGGTGACTTTTTGCCTACTATCAACAGCATCTTTGATAAAGTAGGTTTGTGTGGTGTTATTAGCTTTGGATCTGAATTAGCAACACTAACAATTGTGTCTGTTGATGATGGATCAAAGATTGAGATTACTAGCCCAATGGCTGATGCTCAATTAAAGGGCTGCCATCCAATTCAAAACCTTGGTGCTGTAGAGACATATACTCGCAGATACTTATGGGTTACAGCAATGGAGATTGTTGAGCATGATGCCTTGGACTCTAGCCAGCCAGTAGTTGATGTTGTAGAGCTAGAAGAAATGATTATCTTGTCAAAGGATATGGAAGAACTTAAAAAGAACTTTGCTCATGGATACAAGGTAGCAAGCAAAGACAAGGCAGCTCTAGTCAGGATCAACAAAGCTAAAGAAGATAGAAAGGCACAATTAGCATGAGTCATTTAGATAATATTGATAAGCCATATATTCCAGCAGCTAAGACAAATATTGTGGAAACACTAAAAAGATTAGGATGGACTCCACCTAGTCAAGATAAAAGATTTCAAGAAAAATGGCAGACTTACAAACACTTAGCATGGAGAAACGAGCAATGAAGATGGATGACACAAAAGACTACTCAGGTATCTGGATTGACCTAATGGCAGAAGTAAAGGTATTGCACCACTACTGTCTAGCAGGTGACTGGTCTATGGCAAATAAGACAGCCAAGAACTGTAGCAAATTTGCAGACGATTTATCCCTTGTTCTTCAAGAGATGTCAGAGGTAAAATGATTACTATAATTCTTGTCCTTTTATTAGGTTTTTTAGCAGGGTTAGCCTTTGTAGGTGCAATCCTTTGGTTAGGGGGTAGATGATGGAACAAAGAACAGAAGAATGGTTCGCAGCCAGATTAGGCAAGGTAACTGCTAGTAAGGTTGCAGCAGTCTTGGCTAAGAAGGACTCAGCCACTAGATCAGATTATTTGACAGACCTAGTTCTCGAAAGACTTACTGGCAAGCAACAGGAGTTCTATCAGAATGAAGCTATGCAATGGGGAACTGAAACAGAGCCTCAAGCGAGAATGGCTTATGAAGCTCAGTCATCTAATCTTGTGGATGAGCTGGGGTTTATTGACCATCCTACCATTGCTAATTTTGGCTGCTCTCCTGATGGTGTTATTGGAGAAGATGGGCTTATCGAAATTAAGTGTCCCAATTCTAAAACTCATCTTTCTACTCTATTGAGTGGCAAAGCTCCGACTAAATATATTCCTCAGATGCAAACTCAGATGGCTGTGATGAACCGCCAATGGTGTGACTTTGTATCTTTCGACCCAAGGCTTCCAGAGGATTTGCAGTTGTTTGTTGTCCGAGTAAATCGAGACGATGAATATATTGCAAATCTCGAAGAAGAAGTAGTAGCATTTTTAAATGAAGTAGAAGAAACAGTAAATAAATTGAAAGGTTTAAAAGATGGCAGTCAAGAAACAACTAAAAGCTAAAGCAGGTACTTACACAAACAAGCAAGGTGAAGAAAAAACTCGCTATGTCAATGTAGGTGTTTTATTGGAAACTCAAAAAGGTGAGATGCTAAAGATTGAATCTTTGCCTGTGCCTTTTGATGGGTGGATTTACTTTGCGGATATTGAGAAGCGAGAAGTAGGACAAAACCCTTCAGCAGCTCCACTAGCAGATGATGTCCCATTCTAAGGAGAATATGATGAAAAAATTACTTATTGGATTATGGTTAGCAGCTTCAACAACTTTGGTGTATGCCAATTGCTCTACCCATACAGTTAGCTCAGGTGGTAAGTTTGTAACTTGCACTACCTGTTGTTATGGTGGTAATTGCACCACTAACTGTTATTAACTAACAATGGGTGAAAGCGGATGCTAACAAACTAGGATTGCCCTTATATACAAGGATCGCCCTAAGTTAGTGCAGCGAGTAGCCCAGTTTTGAAAGGTTTATATGAGCCAGAGAGAAATGAAACAAAAGCGAATCCAGTATTTATTATTCAGGATGCAAAAAGAACCAATGAACTGTCACCAGATGGCAGACTCAGTTAATCTAAGCCTCAAGTCATTCTCTAAGTATTTGACAGAGATGCGCTTCAAGAAACAGGTCTATATCGATCACTACACTCGAAGCGATGCTGGTGCTTATACTGTTTACTACAAGACTGGGAATCTGCCAGATGCAGAGAAGCCATTGCCTTTTGGTCAGCAAGAATACAACAGAAGATACAAGCTAAAAACAAGAAAGCCATTGAGAAGAATACCAAAGGTTACAGTAAGACCAGACTTTGCTGCTCATTGGTTGTTTAATCCAATAGCCGAGGTATAAATGCCCTGTAATCAAAACTGTAATCAAGGAAGAAATTGCTCATGCTCAAACAATTGCTCGAAAAAATCAAAAGGAATCTCTTGGGTTTATTTATTATTTTTGTCATTGGGAATAGTATTGGTGGGCTTGGCGCTTACTACACAATTGCTCAAGACTGTTCAATTATGGGAGTGTTTCGTATAGGAGTTACTCCATACAGTTGCCAAAGGCTTAGACCATGATTATTGATCCTGTAGATTTGGCAGATAGACTGTATGAACTTTTGCAAGCAAGGATGTCTAATGGTGGATATGTTGTAAAAAAACAACACAGGCAGACTGTTCTTGAGGCAGAACTTTTACTTAGGGAATTATTTAGAAGATGAATATTTTAGAAGAAGCACAGTCAATCATCTATGGTGATAGGGAAAAGACCTATGGACACCCAGCAAAGAACCTTCTTAACATTGCTAAGTTGTGGAGCATTTACTTAGATAAAGAAGTGACTGCACAGGATGTCGCAACAATGATGGTTTTATTGAAGATAGCTAGGCTAAAGAACCAGCCAGACCACAGAGATAGCTTGGTGGATTCTGTTGGATACCTAGCACTAATTGAAAGGATCAAGGAATGAATGAAGAACTATTGAAAGAATTTTGGAGTCAGGTCAATGAAATTGAAGGATTGAGCTGTAAACTTACTGGCTGTCAATCTATAATCACTATCTGCGCAGAAAGGACTTGTACTGATGAGTCTGGCGCATTGTGGACAGTAGCAGATATTCTTACTGAAATTGAAAACAAGTTAGACAATAAAGTTTACAAGCTGCTAGAAATTTATAGAGAACTTAAAGAACCAGTTAAAAAGGCTAAAAAGAAATGAACTTAGAAAAAGACTTTACCTTGTCAGAAGATGAACTAGAAGTAATCAGAGCAGCAATTAGAAAGACTATGGAGCAATATTTAGCGAGCTTAAAATGATTAGATGGTCAGGAACTATACTCTGTTTATGCGGTATAGCCTTGACCTCTCTCAATATATACCCTCTAAACCTCTTATTTGGGCTTGTAGGCAGTTTTCTGTGGACAGTCCAAGGCTACCTATACAGGGACAATGCTTTGCTCTTGGTGGAGCTTGTAGCAGTTCTTATTTATCTAGCAGGAATAGTTAGTTTATTTATATATTGACTAAAGTTTCATGCAAATCACCTAGTCCGTTAGAGGATTTACACAACTATAAAGTTATTCTGCATGACTATAAAGTTAAACAGTCCAGATTTTCCCTCGGAAAGTAACTTCACCAGCACCCTCATCCCAGACTTGAATTAACTCAGGTGGTAGAAGTTGTCCTCTTTCATAGGTAAGCATGGCAAAACCGCTTCTATGATCTCTGGCTGAATCTTCCATATAGCTAAACTGCTGACCATAAGGATTGGCTAAACAGCCTGTTTGCACACCATAAATAGTTCCCATAGTAAATGCTGGGTTTAAGGTAGTGAATGGATGAACAGTTAAGACATGGGTGTGACCTGTAACAGTATGCACAGAGCTTGCTTGGACATTGGCTCGACCAGCATTATAACCGCCCTTATGTCTGTGTTTAATCTGTGTATTGTCATTGATCCAGTATGACCAACAAGACTGCCACAATGGGAAGTGGTCTTTAAGAGTAAATCCTTTAATGCCCTCGTAGTTATGAGCCGAGCTATTAGCAAGCATAGACTCAAAGCGCATATCATGGTTGCCAAGAGTCCAAATAAGATTAGACTTGAATGTTGATGCTTTCTCAACTTCAGTCAGATATTCAACACAAGCATCTAGCTCTTGCTTAACTGTGAATGTTTGGTCAAATCCCACTCTTGGGAATCTGCTTAGTCTTTGACCATCAAAGGCATCACCATTACAAACAATAACCTCTGGCTTGAACTCTTTGATGCACTCTAGTAAAGCTCTTGAAGCAGTAGTGTTGTAATCAGGAATAATATGGGCATCACTAAAGACAATGACTCTGCCCTTTTCCATTGCAATGCCTCTGCGGACATTGTGATGGGCTTGTTGGATTCTTTCTTTAACTTTTATCTGCAAAGTCTCTTTGTCATATTTGACTGTATTGCCCATTTGATTAGTAGTCTCTAGCAAAATACCTTTTGCAGCTAAATCTTTTCTTCTTCGATACACACTTCTAACTTGTATATTGAGATAATCAGCAACAGCTTGGGGAGAACCTAATTCTTTAAATAATCTTATAAACTCTACTTGATTACACGATTCTTTAGTCATTACAGTTCCTTGGGGTCAAATCCTAAAGTAATAGCAATCTTATGCGATAGCTCATTGAACTGGTTGTCATGCTTGTCCCAGTTCTTGCTACCCTTTAGGTATAGCCTCATATGGATAATTTCATGGGCTACGGTTTTTACAACAGTATCCAGATGCCCATTCTTAGCCTCAGAGATTCTGATGACATGGGGTTCTGGCTCGTATTCACCCAAGCAGGTAGGATCTTTATGGACTTCAAATCCCACTTGTTTAGATGGTGGTAGATTCCACCGATTAAAAGGTGGCAGACAAATCAACATCTCATATACTGCTTGAACAGTTTGTGGAGTTACTAATTTCATCTGCCTAGTATCCTAGTTAATTATGACAAAAATAAGGCTTTCTCATCTTTTCTTCGGTTATCTAATCCCTTGAGGACTTTACCACCAGCTTTATTCCATGTCAAAAGCTCATCCATAGCACCATCGAAATCACCTCGGTTGTATTTCATGCGAACCTGAGATTTCTGTAGATTCCCTAAACCGACATTGAATGAGAATGATACTAAAGCATCTAGATGATTTTGGTTATTAACTGTCTCTGGGCATAACCTAAGAACCCCAGCCACAAAGCGAGCTAGGTCTTTTTGGAGAATATCATCTACCTCATCCATTGATAAAGTCCTGTCCCATCCGCTAGGGATAGGCAAAGACTTTCTATCAGCAATAGGCACTCTGGCATGGTTAGGATCAATGACATGACCGACACCCACAGTCCAAAGTAGAGCAGGACATTGATATGGCTTAGTCCTGACCCCTTCGTGATGCTTAATCATTTTTAAGCATTTATCACTTATTTTCATTTCTTAGACCAGCCTCTAGATCCGAACCAGTATCCAATAATAGCACCAAGCATAGCCATCTCATCTTCGCTAAAAATCATGTCTGTAGCTTTGAGGAAGTCATCAATATTTGTAATCAAAGTTCCATGAGTGAATATATACCAGCCAATACCGATATTGATAAGGAATAGCTCTGCAACAAACAAATAGGTCACTACAGGTCTAACTGTGGCTACAAAGGTAGAAGCCCAAGGAGCAGCTTTCTCAAGAACTTTAGCATCATGCGCATAAGCAGCCTTGGTCATCTCTGCATCAGTCTGCATCATTACTTGATCTGTGCGGATTTCTTCGACTTTGGCTTGGGCTAAGAAGCCTTTTTCCATCATCTGTAACTCTCTGTCAGTCTGCATCTGAGCTAGTTCTAACTCATGCTTCTTGTCAGACTTATCTTGAAAGAATCCTAATAGGCTTGGCAGTCCTGATACTAATAAACCGCCTATTGTTGAAATCAATGAAAACATACTTACTCCTAGTTTGCTAATGGGTTATCTAAGGCTCGCTTAATCTTGTTATCTACTTCTTTTCGCATCTCTCTTAAATCTTTGTCTACTTCTCTAGACAGTTGCTTGCCATCTCTTTCGACCTGTTCAACTACCTTCTCAAGTCTGCGGACATCATTCTTAATATCATTCTTGATGTCTCTGGTGTAGTCATTGACCTTGGCTGTGGATTCTTCCATCAATGCCAGCTTCTTGTCATACTCGGTAAAGTCAGGACTGACATAGTTTTTAATGGCAGAGCGCATACTCATATAGTCGTTATAGAACTCAAAAGCACCCCAGAAAGCTCCACCGACCACAGGTGCGATAGTGATAATCATCACCATTAGCTTATTAGTTAGTTTAAAACTAAAGCCAGCAACACTAATCTCTTTTTCTATATTGTCCATCTACCATTTCCTCATGCTTAATTTGACTGTTTTTTGTTAAGAAGTAAAAAGCCTTGCCATTGTCCTGTATAGGTTTCTTGACAATCTGTAGGTACAACAAATCCACAATCTGAGGTGATTGAGGAATTGGTCTATCTACAGTTCCTACTTCTGGTGCTTTAATGGGTGCTTTTGGGTGTGTTTTTGGGTGTTCTTTCCTATCTTCCTTCTTTTCTTCTTTTTTCTCCTCTTTCTTCTCGGTCTGACTAGTTAGCTGACTAGTTGCCTGACTAGAAGCAGTTTGTCGAGCGATAACACTAGTAGGACTGGTTTGGCTTGTAGGAGAAGGAGTTGCGATAGCTTGGTTTACTATAGGATCTGCGACTACCTGTGGCTCGCTTGCAATGACTACAGGTGCGCTAGGAGCAATGACATTGGCTAAAGCATAGGCTTGAGCATATCCGCTACAGGTTCTGTCATACAAAGGATTTAGTCTGCATTGTTCTGCAAAATAAGCCTGTGCATAATTAGGACAACTTATATTAAAGAGTTCATTAATACTGCATTGCTGTTCTAAGTATGCTTCTTGATAATAAGGACATTGTGCGCTATACAACTGCGATATACCGCATTGTTGAGCTAGATAGGCTTCTTGGTATCCTAAACAGCTAGAATTGTGTAAAGGATTAAGCAGACAAGGATCACCAGTAGTCTCTGTTATATAGCTGAAAGGTGTATTTGTAGAGTATCCTGCTCCATGATAATACTGGTGGAACTCTCCGACATCCCCAGTTCTGCCGATAGTGACAGGTCTATTAGGGCTGATATTCACCTTTTCATAGTGCATACCGATATGACCATTAGGTCTAATCTCTACACCAAAGGTATTTAGATTCTGTGGGACTCCAAACTCTGAGATATTTTCCCAGACATATCGCTGATATTGTGGTGTTCCTTCAGTTAAGAACCGACCTGAGTAGTTAAGAAGATCAGTCTGCAAAGGCATGATGGCAAAGCTAAATGGAGTGCCATTGTTAGTTCTTAAGTCAAATCCTGAACAACACCAACTATTTGTCGGATTGAGGAAGCCAACAACACCATTGCTGAACATATAAGATTCAGTAAAGACCCTACCGTAGTAAGGAAAAGCAAACTGGAGTGGAACTCTGACATATCCATCATCCGATATTTGATGTTGAATGACTTGTGTGTAACTTAATGTCGGTAAATATAAACAAGTACCGACAATTAGTGACAGCAGCCACTTCATTTGATCTTTGGTCGGTCTGGAATCATCTTAGGGTTAGCAAGCCAGTAATCTTTAGCTTGAACACCTACCATTCCATCCACAGGGCAATAAGTACCAGCATCCCACATACCCCACCAGATAGCAGAGTCTTGGCACATCACAGATACAGCAGCAGTTTTCATCTGCATCATAAACAATGACTCAGCTTTAACAATCATCTCGCAGTTAGAGTCCTTAACAGTAGCTCCAAAAGAGATACCAAGAATCTGAGTCTGAGTTGCTCCAGATACACCAGTAGAGCAGTTCTTATTGTTAATTGTGGTGATATTAGGAGAGATAGCAGAAGGTGGTGGAGACTTTACTGTAGTCTCCGACTTGCTAGTAGAGTCTGTGACAATAGGTTGAGCTTTCGCTGAGTATGCAAAAGCAAAACCAATCAAGCAAGCCCATATAACCAGTATTTCTCTCATAACTTTAATGAAATCCCAAGAAGAATAACAATAATGAATCCACAAGCTCCAATAAGGATTTGCTCTAGTCGCTTTAATCTAGCATTAATGCCTTCATAGCGAACAGCACAAACAGCTTCATGGGAGTTTAATCTTGCTGCAGTCTCATCCATATTAACCTACCACCATGACTGAAATTCTTGAACTTGTTGCACCAGCAGCAATTTGGAATACAAACCCTGATGATGATTTTGAAACTATTACAAAAGCTCGAACAAATGTATCGCCACTATCGCTTCCGTAAGACCCAGTAATAGCATAGTTTTCATTAGGCATTGCAGTTGTAAAGGTTACTGAGTATTCACCACCACTAAAAGAAATAGATGCAATATTTCCAGAGCCTAAAATTGTTGTGCTATTAAAATAACCCCAAGCACGAACACCATAAATAGGAGCTGAACCTGATTGCGCTCCATTGAGTTTAGCTGGTGTAATATTTGCATCTGTAATTTGAGCTGTACCGACTGCTGATAAAGTAGCCAAAGAACCTAAGCCAAGATTTGTTCTAGCATTAGCAGCAGTTGAAGCACCTGTTCCACCATCAGCAATCGCTAAATCAGTTATTCCAGTAATAGTGCCACCAGTAATATCTACAGCAGTCTTATTCTGAGTAGACATAGTACCCAAACCAAGACCTGTAACTGTAGAGCTAAATACAACAGCACCATTAAAAGTTGTAGCTCCAGTAAAAGTGGAAGCACCAGTGTGCGTAGAAGTCCCTGTAACTGCAAGATTTCCACCTACAGTAAAGTTATCGCCAGATGCACCTGTCTGCTGTTCTTTTAAGTCTGACATAAGCTGACGAATAGCATTATTGATACCGCTAGGCGCACAACCTTCAGCAATATTAATACTGTTAATGTCAGTATTGTTAGATGGGTCTACATCAAATTCACTAATCTTTGTCTTTGGCATTTTGCTTCCTATTTAAGCTGATTTAATTCTTCTTCAATAATCTGTGGTGACAACAAGCCTCTTATAGCAGTTTGTGGCACTAAACCTGTTCTTGATTGAGTAACAGTAGGAATTCTTCCAAGAGCAACTAAATCTTGAATATCCTTCATATTCTGTAAACCCATGCGAGTAGCTGCATATCTTCCAGCTCCACCAATTACAGGCAATACAGCAGCACCAGTAGCACCACCAGCAAGATAGCCAAGACCAACTGCACCGCCACCAGCAATAACACTAGTAGGAGCTAACTTACCAACATATCTCAAGAAGTTCTGTAAGTTTCCACCTTTAGCAGCAGCAATGATTGCATCTTTTTCAGTTTGATTAAATCCAGCAAGTCTCTTTTTATTTTTAGCCAATGACTTTAATTCTTGTCTTAAAGCATTTTCTAATCCTGATTGAGTGTAGTTAGCACCTGCAGTAATCTCTGCTCTTTCCATTAAGTCAGCAATGGTGTCTGATTTGATGCTCTTAGAATAAAGGCTTCTTGCTTCTTTTAAGCTATTAATAGCATCTTTACTAGCTACTTTTGGAGACATAGCATCTTCAACTTCTATGACACCATACTTACCTAGGTCTACTGATTTCTTAGGAACTGCCAAATCTTTATCTGATAAGTTAGCAATATAGTTATCAAATTCATCTAATAATTTATAAGCAACTCTTTGCTGATCTGGATTGTCAAAAGTCTTTGTAGGCGCTCTAACAATTCTTCTTAGAGTATCTAATTCCTGCAAAGTCTTAGGAGCTTGACCTTCTTCTGCCAGTCTATTTAAAACTATATTCACTTGTGGGTGTAAATCAGGATCAAATCCAGCTTCTTTTACAGCATTGGTAAATGTTGGATAGGTATCTTTTAAAGACTGAGGGCTGATAACTACACCTGCTTTATTTGCTCTATCGTAAGCCTGAGTAGCCTGTGCCTTCAATTGCTCTGCAGTAGGAATTACCTCTGTTTTTCTTGGTCTAACACCACCTGCTGCGCCTGTAGTAGCACCAGCAATCATGCCAGCAATAGGGCTTCCAGTAGCTTCAGTAACTGCTTGAGCAGCAGCAGATGCAGGAGCAGATACAGCAACTTGTCTAGCAGGTGCTTGAGCCATCTGAGCAGCTACATTCCTTGTGACAGCAGATGCGCCTTCTTTAGCTAATTGAGTTAAAGCAGGTAATTGTGATCCTGTGCTTGCAACACCACCGCCAACGGCTTCAATAACTCTTTCACCAGTAGAGGTAGGCTCTGCACCTAAACCAGCTTGAGCCATTAATCTAGAGGTAGTTTGACTAGGCATAGATAGCTGAGTTGGTTTATATCCTGTTAAAGACTCAATAGCACTAGATATTCTGCCACCACTAGCCTTATCAATTTCAGTACCAGCTAAATTAAGCAAGCTATTTAAAGCATCACCAATAGGCAAAGCCATGCCACCAATTAATGCAGCAGGAGCAGCCATGCCTACAGGTGCGCCTAATGCAGCACCAGCAGTTGCTCCAGTAATTGCAGGAGCAGCACCTCTAGATAATAGTTCACCAACTCTATTTGCTGTTAATGGCTTTGTATCAAATTGGTCAAATGGATTTGCACCTGTTTGCTCAAGTTGGTCAAAAGGATTAGCCATATTATTTTTCCCCTAACACTTTTTTGGAAGCTCCAATGCCATATTTTTCATCAAAATACTGTGATAAATTTGGATTGCTTCTTAATAAATTAACAGCATTTTGTGGTATTGCAGGTAGATTTTCTCTTGGTACTTGAGGAGTAATAGTATCATTAGGCTTTACTTTTAGCACAGAAACAGCACCCATATTCTGAATGATTCTGCTCAATTCTGAAGCCTGTGTATCAATAACATCCTTACCAACAACAGCACCAGAGAATGAAGTTGGATTAGTAACAATAGATTCCAAGATGCTCAAGTCTGGTCCATTCAATACACCCAAGTTGTAGGCTTCTTTAGCTTGTAAAAGCATATTTCTATACTTGGTGTTCATGGTAGCTCTTGCAGATGGGCTTAATGCACTCCATCTAGTAAAGTTTGGCAACTCATCTCTGAACTCTTGAATAGCATTAACTGTATTCTTGATACCAACAACTTGCTTCTGTTGTTCTGCAGGAATCTCTAATTTCTTGGCATCTCTTTCAGCTTGAGCAATATCTCTAGTAAGTTGTCTATCAGCTTGGTTTTCTTTTCTGCTTAAGTAAGAATCTTCCATCTTGCTCAAAGACTCAATGCGCTTATAGGCAGTTTCTTCATCAATAGTTCCTTGTTCAAAACCCTTTTGATAAGTCTGAGCTAACTGTCTAACTTGTGGGCTTTGAGCCAAAACATATGGAGCGAATGGGCTAGGAGCATTTTGATCCCCCATTAAGCCAGATTGACGAACAGCTTTCTGAGCTTCAGCAATACCTTTTAACTCATCAAATCTACCCATAGCCTGTAAAGTAGGCACAATCTGCTTCATATCATACTTATAGCCAGTCAAAGTCTTTTGCTCTGGAGTAGTGCCATAAGTAGGCATACCCATCTCATCAAGCATTGTCTGACCTTCAGGAACTACTGCAGGAGTTGTTTGATACTGAGGAGTCATTGCGCTTGCATACAATTGCTTCAAAGCTGCATCTTGCTTTTGCTTGTCTAGCATCTGCTTAACTTGCGCACCCTTTAGCATATCTTGCAATGCTCGATCCATCTGACCTTGATAGCCTTGGTTAAATGCAGCTAGACCTTGAGATAAACCGCTACCTTGTGGCATCAATGAAGGTGCACCAGCTTGTGATAGGGCTTGACCAAGACCAAGTAATCCTTGAGAGACACCCTGATAGCGAATATCAGACATCTGTTCTGGAGAAAATAAACTATCGTAATAATTAGGTATTGCCATATTTGCCTCAGATAAGTGTTGGTCTATATGCTTTTAAAGCTACTGATGGGTCTAACAAGCTGGCTAAAATAGCCTGTGGAATTGCTTGACCTTTTCTCATACCGCCACCAAAGTCACCGCCTTGGTTTAATTGTGCCATTTGTTGCGCTGATTGTTGTTGAGCAGAACCACCAAAGTTAGGCATTGATCTACCAGCCATTCTGTCTTGCAACAATGACATATCGCCCATGCCTTGAATAGATGAGATTTGATTAGGAGACATACCAGAAGGTTCAAAGATATTACCGCTAGAAGTTGGGTACATCTCTACCATTCGGCTATAGTCATTCCCCATTGGAGCTAACTCAGAGCTGCCACCAAAGATGTTTGATAAGAAGTTTGTGCCACCACTAGTAGCTCTAGCAGTCTCTGGATTAAATACTGTCATCTCTCCACTAGGAAGAAACTCAAATCCACCTGCACCTGCACCACCTGTAGGCATACCAAACATTGATGCAATTATGGCAGCTACACCTTCCCAGCCAATTGAATCATTAACTGTATCGTCTACATCTGATAAAAAGCCAGCCATATTTTTTCCTTAAAATGGCTTAAAGCCAAGAGATCCAGCAGCACCAGCAAGGGATAATAAGTTACCAAAGCCCTGTTGAGAGGGATTAGAATAAATAGGTCTTTCTTGCACAGAGCCACTAGGCGCACCATAGACACCAGTTAAGAATGTCGATAAGCGATTCTCTGGCATCTGATACTGATAGCGAGCAATTTGGTCAGCTAATTGAGCTTGTGAGTAGCCTTCTCTTGCAGTTCCAGCAGCTAGCAATTTAGCCAAATCATTGTAATCAGTAGCAGCCATCTCAGGAGCAGCCATAGTTGCAGCCTGTTGTCTTGCTCTTTCTGCATCATAGTTTGCATATGCTAACTTACCAGCAATGTCAGACATTCCTGTAGCCAAACCTTCAGCAGCTCTGCCTTCTAATGCAGTTTGTGCGCCTGAACCATATCGACCAGCAGATGATAGCTTTGAGCGAATATCCATAATATTCTGACCAAACTGTTGCTCTAATGGTCTTGTAGCAGCTTGAAAAGCACCTTGGAAAAATGGATTGCCTGATAAGTAATCACCAGAGATTGTTCTGCCTAATTGAGCTTGAGCTTGACCTGTTAATGGGCTACCAGCCATAGCTCTTTGCTCAATACCACCTAATGCAGATAAAGTCTGCTGTGATGGATCAATATAAGTCTGAAATGGAGCATAAGGAGTAGGGCTTTGATAGAGTCGCTTTGCTTCTTCTAAACCAAACTCAACATATGGCTTTAACATTGGATCAATCTGATTAGTAACAGTTTGAGTCCCAGTTTGCTGAGATCCACCACCACCAAATATTTTAGTTATGCCACTCATTTACAACTCCTTTATCCATTTTCTAGGGATAAACCCTAATTTACTAGCTGTTTTACTCCATCCTTTTCTATGAGAATCAAAGGTTATGAAGCGATCACCACCATTTTTTGCAAGCTCTTGGATATGATTCCATGCTTCTAAGAAAGGGTGATTGTTTATAAAATAAAGACACCAAATATGCAGAGTGCCTTGATTTGGTTGCAGAACCGAGAATCCTACTAATCGGTTGTCCTGCTTGTATATCCACAACATTGCCTGTTGATTCAGGCACAGAGCATAGACATCTTCAGGTATCCAAGACTCAGGACTTTTCTCCTGTATCTTTAGAAGCCCACCCTTAACAAAACCCCAATACTTTCGGATTTCATCAGGATTTATATATATATGCTCCATATAGCACAATTTTATCTTGTTTTGTAGAAAAAAACATACTTTTTTTAGCCTACTACAACATATTTATAGGTTTTCCCACTAGCAATATTAGCAGTATGAGTTATTACAGCAGAACCTTTAGTAATGCTAGATATATAAAACAGGGTAATTGCAGAAACATCACTATAAGGGGTAAGCAAGATAACTGAGTCTGAGCTTATCCTTGCATCTGAAATGGTAGTAGTTGTTGCTCCACCAGTAGCCAAGGTAACAGTCCCAGTATTATTGGTCTTGCCATCCATAGCATTGTTTAGAATCTCAGCGACTGCTCGCTGGTCACCGCCCTGTGGTGGTAATCGTCTAAACATTATCTGCCACCTGTAGGAACAATGGTGACATCAACACCTACTGCTGTTTTCCAGTTAGAACCGCTAGGATAAACCCTTACTCTGTGATAGTTACCACTAGATCTCAATGAAACCCTGTTCTCTGAATCAGCATTAGTCGCAGTTCCAAATGTAGGCACAGCAGTCAATAGATTTCTAGAGTAAACAGCCACACTAGAGCTGCCATTATCAATCTTAGGCTTGGCTAGGGTAATAATAGACTGGCTACCATTACCAATGTCGCTAGAGGTTATATAGCCTGTCTTTGGTTGTCCTGTGAAGGTAACAATCTTAGCTCCTCTTGTACCAGCACTAACAAACTTGCCACCAGCCCATAGTCTGCTATCAAAGGAAGTATTAATAGTATCCATATTTCCATAGGTATCTAGTGCCTCTAGAGTAACACCAGCAGTTGCAATAGGTGCTAGGTAGTTAGTATCTGTTTCACCCTCAGACCACTTCTTAACTTGCCAGTTATAAACCATCAATCTCTTGCGAGCAAAGATGTCAGTAAACTGCCAAATTACTAGCTTTCTGATTGTGTCTACAGTAGCAGACATTTCATTAATTTTTGATTGGTCTACATTGTTGTAGAAGAACCTATCTATTTTCTCTGCACCAATAGGACTTACTGTTTGACCATCACAGACATAGAATCCATCATCAGACAAGAAGAAAGTTAAGTTACCAAACTGGGCAATAGAATTAGACTCATAGCACCCAATATTCTTAGCAATAGTATCAAACTGGAAGAATAATGGCGCACCGACATAGCTCATGCGAGAAACTGCTTTTTCTAGTAATACTATGCCAAACTCTCCACCTGTAATACCTCGGATGTCACCACCATCAGGGATAATCTGGTTATCAGATTGACTTAAATCGCTAGGAGTCCAATCTGTCTCATCATTGATGTCAGACCAATAAACAGTTGTAGGTGCACTAGAAGTATTGGCAGCCACTACAAAGTCTCGAACTACTGTGACAAACTTAGCTGTAGGAGCAGCAGCAGCCAAGTCAGCAAAGGCTGTAGAGCTACCTAAGTCCCATGCCTGTAGCTTAGAGTTACCATTGGCAGCAATTAACTTCTGACCAAACTGAACAAAGTAAAAGCGATCCGCAGTAGTGTAGCCACCACTCTTAGAGACATTATCTAGACTTAGGTCTGTCGAATCTAATTTAAATAGCTTTGTAGTTCCAGCAGCAAATACTGTAGTTGTACCACCAAACTTAGTAGCAAAAGCATTAGTCAGGGTTTCACTAGCAGCAGCAGATAAATCAACAGCCTCTGGCAATGGAGCATAACCAATGGCTTGAGGAATGACATTGTATGCCTCTTGGATAGCTCCAGTAATACCTGCTTGGTCTGGCATCCACTCGCCAAAATCTATTGTTGTAGCCATTGATTACTTCCTATAGTTTTATCTGTCCAAATATCGTTATCAAACAAATCACCGACTGCATACCCATATGCCCAGTATCCATAAAGGACATATTGTTGAGCAGGATCTGAGTTAATAACATCAGTCCATTGTTCTGTGCCTACAGACTTATTAACCCAAACATCTGTGCTGACTATTTTATCAGTCCAATCGTTAGAATCAGGTGTTACATTAACCCATTCTTCACCATAAATATAGCCAATAGCATTTGTTGAAGTTACCTCTGTTACTGAGGCACTACCAGCATAAACAGCTATAGCAGAAGATGAAGTTGTCGCAGTTGCAGTAACACTAGAATCAGCAGACCTAACTCTAATGCCAGTAGATGTTGCAGTAGCAGTTGAGCTAACACTAGCAGTAGACAGCCTCATTCTAATAGCATCTGCGCTAACCGTTGCGCTTCCAGTTACAGAAGCAGTAGCATTAGCTAATATTCCACCTAAACCTGTTGCAGTTGCATTAGCTGTTACTGATGCAGTAGAAAGCCTTACTCTTATAGCATTAGCAATTACTGTAGCTGTAGCAGTAACAGAAGAATCTGCACTAGCAACTAATCCACCTAGACCTGTAGCTGTAGCAGTACCAGTAACACTAGCACTACTAAACTGTATTCTTGTTCCTGTCGCATTGACAGTAGCATCTGAATTTACAGAAGCTGTGAATGACAATATTCTTGTTGGGTTGGCTGATGCTGTAGCACTTCCAGAAGCAGAAGCTGTGAAACTTAATACTCTTGTAGCAGTTGCGTTAGTAGAAGCACTAGCTGATATAGATGCTGTAGCCTCTGTAGCTAAAACATCACCTACAGCATAGCCATAATCCCAGTATCCATACAGAACATATTGATCTGTATATTTACTCATTATTCATCCGCAGGTAATGGAGTATTGCCTTCAGCTACCCACTTTAAATATTCTTGGTAGTCTGTGTTGGCTGGGTCAAATAAAAAGCTAACAGTGTATCCGTCTGTATTAAGTATCGCACCATATTCTTGATTTGTTTTTTCATCTTTTAATAGTTTATACATTTTAAAGCTCCGCATTAAATCCGACATAGGATAAAACATTGTTTGTCCTTAGTTCCATACCATGACCAGCAGTGCCAGTAGTTCCTGCTTTTATAATACCAATATTTACTGAAGAGGATGCATCTATTGTAATCGATGATGATGTACTACTTCCGCCATTTGAGTAAGCAATAAAATAACTAGTACCTGAACCTGAATTTAGACTCGGTACAATTCTCATAGGAACTTTAAAACTAACAGAAACAGGGTCATTTCCAGATGCGTAATAATATCCAAGACCAACTTGTTGATTGCTTCCTGCAGCAGCGTGTACATAGTAATACCTCTGACACAAAGCTAACTCAGTTCCATAAGGTCTGTAATCAAAGCTAGTAGCAGTAGAGCCTTTTTCTAGTTGAACACCTGTGATGTAAAAGGTTGCTCCGTTAGTTCCTACTACTGATGTTGCTCCTGTGGCTGTGTAATATGCCGCACCAACCCAAGCTCCAGCAGTTCCGCTATATGTTGCACCACCGCCAAGACCAAAACAAACAAAAAGACTTGCAGCATTTGTAGCTCCTGTCCATGTGCCTGTTGTATCGCCAACTATGGTTATTGACTTTTGTTCCCAAGTATTAGCAGAATTAATTGTGTAGCTAAACGGGTAAGACCTACTTGTGTTGTTGTTTATTGCCCCGCCAAAAGTTCCAGTTAATGAAGAACGAACCCAAAATGACAAAGTTACTGTTTGAGCATTAGCAGTTCCCCAGCCTAAATCAGCAGTATTAAAACCTTCAATTCGTTGCTGAATAGTAAAAATATCGCCTGAACCAACAGAATAAGCAGATAAAGAAGTAGCACCTAAATAATTTGTAAACCCTACTGGTGGGGTGACTGAGCCAGCGTTTTGTTGTAATGAATATTTAGAAGCGGCAGTTGAAAAGCCAGCCCATCTATCAACAGAGTATTGTCCGCTTGTTGGTGTAATACTAGCACCAGCATTTCTTTGGTCAATTACCATTGCACCATTGATGATTCTATTCTTGAAGCCCATTGTTGAAGCAGAATTAAAGGTGCTATTTTGTGTAAAGCCACTACTTGCAGATACACTATTGTCTTTAAGAAGAACACCATCAATAGTTACCCCTGCTGCTGAAGTCTTTTCGCTGATAGTATCTGTAGAAACAGAAGTATTTGCTGTTAAAGTGGTTACTACTGCTGTAGAAGCTGTTGTAGCACCAAGACTCATATTGTTGATTGTTCCAGCAGTAGCAGGATTAATTGTTACAGAACCTGTACCTGTTGGACTAATGGCTACTTGAGCATTGGCAGGATTGATGTTTATAGCTACATCAACACTTAAATTGTTGCCACCGCCACCACCCCATTGGAGTTGATTTGTTCCACTAGAATTTTGCAATGCACCACCAGCAGAACTTGTAGCTTTAAATACAGGACTTGCAAATGAAGTAGAGGCTGTAGCTGTAGTAAAAGCTCCAGTAGAAGCTGTAGATGCACCAATAGTCGCACCATCAATAGTACCGCCATTGATGTCAGCAGAAGTAATTGTTAATGATGCTGCTGTATCTCCAGACTGCAACTTGTCAGTATTTAGATTGGTAAAGTTATTGTCTACTTCTGTATGAGTTAGCGGAGATCCTTTACCAGACCTTGTTACGATTGTAGACATAAATTACCCTTAAGCTAAAGTTACTGTCAATGCGCTAGTAGCGAACTTAAATACATCACCTGTGTCGATAGTCTTGGAAGCTGTCAATGCTCCATGATACAAAAGATTGCCACTTGTAGAAGCATCAAGAATACCAAAGTAAGCAACAGTACCCCATGAGGCTGTAGCTTGGTCAAATTCTATTGCAGAGCTGATTGTTGATACACCGTTAGAAGGTGCGCCAAATGTAGCAGCCTTGCGAGCATAAGAACCACCAGTTACCTCAGTACCTGTATTAGCATCCGTAGGATCTGTAGTGTATAGACCTACATAAACTGTAGATGGTGTTGTGTAAGAAGTGTTGCGGAGAGTTGCATTAATTAGTGCATTTTCCAAGTAGTTTGACATTGCAGCCATGATTAATCCTTATCTATTAGTTAATATCATTTGTAGTGGTACACCATTGTATTCTGAGCTATCGTCAGATGTCGCAATGAGTTCTAGTGTGCTTGCATACAAAGAAGCCCAAGTTGCTAACCTTGCATCATTCATTAGATATGGCTCGGCTTGTGCCAATGAACCATAAAGTAATAAATCAGGGTAGTTTGCTAAGAATACATTTGAAGTTGTTGTATCTGATAGTGCTGTAGGCTTTGCATAGTAAAGCATCTCTAGGACATAGCTGCCATCAGGAATAGGAGCAAAGTTCATCTCTGATCCAATGACTGAGTAATCTACTGGTCTGCCTGACTCTGTTGCTCTAGCATTGCGAGTAAAAGCAGATGGAGACATATAGCTAACAGGCATCCTTGGATTGCCCTGAGTGAACAGGTCTCGCATCTCTAAGAAGTCTGTAGGTAATCCGATTGTGTTGTCACCACCTGTCATATTCGCAGTTGCTGACTTTAGCATTGGTCTTGTTCTTAGCTCTCTCTGTAAGCGAGCTTCAGCCAAAGTAATGAAAGTAGGAATCATTGCTGTTAGATCTGTGCGACCTAAGTAACTAGCAATGGTTGTCTGTAGTGCTGAGTAAGTAGAAAAGCTCATAATATGTCATGCCATCCATAAGTATAATTTCCGACATGACCTATCTCTTGAGACAAATCATGGTCTATATAAGTGTCAATCCCTGCATCTTTTGCCTTGATACAGAAGTAAATATCCTCACCCAAGAGCTTGTTCTCAGGCAGTAATTCAAAGAAGAACCAAGGTTTAGGCATAGAAGTTAGTGTATGCTTACTTATTAGCATAACACCACAGCCGATACCATCAGCCATTTCTATTCCTGTCTTGTTCTTAGAAGATATTTGCTTCCAGTTGCAAGTGCCATCTTCCTCTATCTCTAATGTCTTAGCAGTAGCTTTGACTGGTGTAGAGCGAGTTGTTGCATTTACCCCAATAATCCCCTTGTCATGGTTCAGTAGCCTCTCAAGAGTGTCTTTAGGGAATCTCATGTCAGCATCAATAAACAGGACATAATCTGCACCTTCTTCTAGGGCTGACTCGACCATATTATTTCTTTGGTCAAATATCAAAGTACCCATAGAGGTATACAGATTGACTTGGTGTTCTGTGTTTCTTGCGACATGATTGACCATTCGAGCTAGGTCAAAAGCTGTTCCTACTTCCATCTGTCCTCTAGCTGGGATGCAGATTGCGATAGTAGCCATTAGATGATACCCCCTCGAGTTCTAAATACTCGGTTATCAGGGTCATTTAACCATCTTTTTAGTGCTGGCATATCAATGACTTGATAGCCCTTCATAATATTTTTCTTGTTTAAATCACCAATAATCTCTGGTGGTATACAAGCTATATGATTCTTAGGATCGTAAGGAGTATCACCCCATCCTTTAGAACCGCTATTGTCTTTATATGCTTGCTTGGTAGCTTCAGCAAAATCTGTTAGATCTAGCTTAGTTTCAATAATAATACCGCCTTCTCCATCAGAGTAAGCAGTTTTATTTTCCCCAAAATCACCTAGTAATTTTGACAATTAAATCTCCAAGAAATGAGGGTGAGTTTCCCCACCCCCAATTCTACTCACTTATTAACTTGCTGACAAGTCAAAGATACCGCCATGAGCTGCTTCGTTCTTAACTTCAAGAGTCAATTCAGCCAAGATCTGAGTCTTTTCTGAGTCACCTGATTTAGCCAAGTCGATAGTTTGGAATGGGCGCAAATATGCTAATGCTGCATATTCAGGATCAAGTACCAAAGCATCACGAGTACGCATGAAACGGTTAGGAACAATGCTGATTACACCAAAGTCTGACTGGTAAAGGTCAGCACCAGCTAGGATAGTGATTTCACCAGCAGTAGTGCTGTTGTAACGATGCTGTGCCAAACCTGTGAATGAAGAAACAACTTGCTTCAATGCTGGAGAAACCATCAATACTGAAGGTGTACCGCCTGAAGTAAATACCTTAGCAACTACATCCTTAAGCATAGACTCTTGGAAAGTACGAGTTGTACCATCTGTACGAGTAGATACACCGATAGTTGTAGGGTCTGCACCAGCAGTTGTACCAGAACCTTTGTTTGTGTTTGTCTTGATGTAAGACAACAATGAACCCATAACACGAGCAGCAGAGCTTGAACCAGCAGACTGACCTTGGTTAGCTGTGATGATGCCTTCGATGTCTCGCTTCAATTCAGCAGAAGCCTTGGCTAACTGATAAGCCTTCTCAGACTTACGACCAGCCTTATCTACAGCTTCCAAAGTACCAGAAACTTGCACAGTCTTACCAACGATCTGTGTGTAGTTACCGATACGAGTTGTTGCTGACAAAGTTGCAGCAGTAGCATCAGCACCTTCAACAAGTGCATTGCTTGTGTTTACAGATGCCAAAGCATCAGTCTGCCACTCATGGTAAACAGCTTTAGCTGATGTCTTACCAATAGATGACATAATAGGTGTGTCTTGTGGGCTGATGTTATAAATAACATTGCTTAGATCTTCACGAGCGCCAACGGCATCGTATCTTGTAAATGTAGGCATTTCAAATTTCCTTTAAATAAATTTTTCAAAAAGTTTAGCTGCATCTGACTTCTTGCCAGTTTGCTTGAGTTTCTGCATCTGTCTCTTAGTTGCATCATTCTCAGCATTTACCTGACCGCCATTTCCAGCCTTCAATACTTTAGGAGCAGACTGCACTTTCTTTACAGCATCAGTCTTACCCTTCATTAGTTTTTCATACATCATTGCATTGTAGAGAGTCTTAACTGCTCGAGAGTCATACACTTGGCTTAATTCTTCATCACTAAAACCGACAGATTTGGCATAGGTTCGAATATCTTTCCTAGCTATCTCAGCTTTGGCTTCATCCTTAAACTCAGGAATCATCTCTCTCAGCTTTACTGCTTCTTGTTGCAAATGACTTTGCAGAGCTTGCTGTCTATCAGACTCTTGCTGTTGAGCAATCTTCTGTTTTTCAGCACGAACTGCTTGCAGTTGCTTCTCTTTCTCTGACCTTTCAGCTATCTTAATCGCATAACCAATGGGGTCATTTTCCCTTAGTTCTGCTAAGTTTTCCTCTCCCTGATCTTGGGCTAGTAACTTCTCGATAACCTCTAGTCTTTGAGCATAAGTATCTCGCAACTGTTTGGCTTCTTCGATCTTCGCTTTCTCGGCTTCAACAGCCTTGCGAGTCTCAGCTAAAGCCTGAGTTTTCTTTGTATAGTCTTTTGTGCGACTGTAACCTTGTTGAAGCTCCTCTAAGGTGACCTCTAGTTCTTCATTGTCTACCTTGACTTTGAATCGCTGTGGTTCTTCGGTTTCTTCTTCTTGGTACTCAGTTTCTTCTGCGCTTTCATCTGTGTAGTCCTCTTGCTCACCAGATTCTTCCTCAGATTGCTCTGATTCTTCCTCTGCTTGAGCTTGATAGCCTTCCTCTGGTTGAGCTTTCGCTTCCTCAGTTGGTGAGTCCATCAAAGACAAAAACGCATTAGCTGCTTGACCTACAGTTACACTTCCTGACTCAGGATTGGTGTTTTCACTCATTGTATTTACCTTTTAGGGTAGTTAAAGAATCTTCCATTTCTTAGCATTAATCTGCTTCTCATCTGCGATAGCTTGGATTGATGCCTCGAATTCTTCAATAGCTCTTAGCTTGACTAAAGACCTCTCTCGGAAATCAAAGTCATTCTCTGCACTATTGAATATGTTGTTTTTATACAACAGTTTTTGGTTTTCCACAAGCTCCATGAAAAACTCATCTGTTAAATAGGTATTTGCTCTTTCAGCTTTGTTCATAGGACATTCGGTATATTAGCTGTTGGACTTAACTTTGCACCAATTTGCATAGCTTTTAATTGGGCTTCATACTCAAATTCTTGTTGCTTCAAAGCCATCTGTTGTTCAAACTTCTCTCGCTCTAACTGCATCTGAGCTGCTGCTTTCTCTCTAGCCAATTGCATCTCTGCTTGAGCCTTCATCTGGTCAGCTTGGATTTGAGCTTGAACTTGAGCCATATAAGCCTGAACCTGTGGATCTTGTTGCTGTTCCTGTGGTTGAGCCATCTGTTGTAATTGCTCTGGGCTAATCTCTTTGAAGAACTCGCTTGAGTCTTTAAAGCCAGCAGACTCGATAAATCTACCCAAAGTATTGCGATACTGGGCTAGGTCTACCAATGGGTTATTAACTCCGATTGTCTTTAGGATTTCTTCTTGCTTACCTAAAACCATAGCAATCATAGTCATCTGCTCTTGTTTGTTACCTGTTCCAAGACCTACATTGATAGACATATCGAACTGGTTAGTCCATTCTCTCGGATCAATAGAGACATATTTGCCTCGTAAGCGAATCACTCTAGCCTTGTCTTGGTACTTGCACAGAAGCTGTAGAATCTTCTGGAACAGGTCTTTTACCCCAGTTTCAGCAAAGATTCGAGCAATCAATTCAATTCTACCTGCTGCTGCTGACTGCATAGCTGCTACTGCTGTCGCTGTAGTGTTTTGTAGAATGTCTGGGTTTAAACCTTGTTGAGCATCATTGACACCAGTTCGCTTAGTCTGAACTACATCTAGATACTCAAGTAATGGGAATGACTGTGCAGCAGTAGCTGGAACTGTCAATGGAACTACAGCATTAGGGTTCTTCATGCGAACCACTCCATTAGCTGTAACGGTTAGCAAGTCATCTAGGTTTACTTGACCTTCAACAACACCCATTCTAGGGCTGTTAGTCATATACATATTGTCTAGAATCTGACGAGTAACAGTAGACTTAATCAACTGGATGTCCATTGAACGGTCTGCCAAGCTATGACCAAAGAACTTGTGTGGCATAGGAATAGGGCAGATTGAGCAGAATGGCACAAAGTCAATCTCTGTATCGTCTAGAATCTCGCTACCTGCATAGACTACCTTGCGAAGCTCTGCAATGCCATCTCCATCCATATCGACTTTGAGATAGCACTCATACACTTCAATATCTTCCATTGCTGGATCGAGTGTGCTGTTGTTTACATCAGGGTTTTCACCATTGCTAAAGCGAGCAACTCTTTCCTGTGTGTAAGTTAGGTCAGACCAACTTGGTAAGTCATCAACAATCTTCTTGTTAAATCCCATGCCAATTAACTCAGAGCGAGTAATTAGCCTTCTATGCGCTACAAACGGAGAATCGCCAATAGTACGAGCCTTCTTAGAGATTAAGAACTCCTCTGGTGGGACATTCTCAATAACTACTTTACCTGTCTTGTTCGTCTTTTTGACTGTGACATTGTATGAGAACATTGGAATAATCATACCTGTCATTGGGTCTTGGTAAGAATCTACCTCAATCTGCTCTTGCTTAGATACCTCGATAGAGTCATCAGACAAAAGCATTGTTAGCTCTTGCTCATTTAGGTCTTGATACTTCTCTTTGGTGACATTTACTACTTCATCCCAATAGACCTTGATGATGCCATTCTTCTGCAACAAGGCATCTTTGAACCAAGTGTGTAGCAAAGATACACCATCATTGTCTCGGTTCATTACCCAGTTCACATACTCGGTAGCCTGTAAAGCCTTCTGTTCATCGTCAAAAGATCTAGGCTCAAAGCGAACAATCTCGTCAGACTGAGTGAATACTCGCAATAATTGTGGCAATGCACCATCAACTACTTCAGCTACTTCACCAGTAACAATCTGAGAGCGACCTTCTACTTCGTTACCATACGGTTCACGATTGTAGTATTCGATAGCCTTTGAGCGCTCATCAGTAGTGTCTGTTTGAATATAGCCGAGAGAGTTGTCAATCTCTGCATCTAGTATTCCTTTGAGTTTTTCTTGATCCATTAGACGATCCATTTAGTGTTAATTTTAAGGGACTTATTCCATTCGTTAGGCTTCTCATCAAGCCCTACTGCCACATACCGCCAAGCATCAGCAGCATGGGAATGTTGGTCATGCAAAGGTTTATCGCTAAACATCTTAGTATCAGGGTCTACAGCATATCTGTAGTGTCTTAAAGCCTGTAATCCTTCAGCGCATCTGTTCTGGTCAAAGTAGCATCTGTTCATTAGCATACGAGCAGAGTTAATACCATCAGCAATGGACAGTTTAGGAGTTATCCTAACTGGTAATCCCATTCCTTCAATAATCTCTTTAGTGCTTCGACCTGTCATATTCTTGTGTTCTGCATCATGGGGTAGCCAATGATCCCTATAGGTATATCCCTTATTCTGAAGCACTTGGACATAATGGTCAATGGTTTTCTGACAGTTCTGGTAGAAGTCTATGATTCTTACTTCACCACCTGATACTGTTTGCACGAACCACACAGATGTCATGTCCGACCAGCCCAAGTCCCAAAAAGTTGAAACTGGTATGGAGTTATCTACTTGCACATCCTTAATTCTGTTTTCTTCTTGAGCCTTTCTTAGCTCATTGGCATAGACTGCGCCATCTAAGACCTGTCTTGTATTACCTTCCCAGACATTCAGGTAGGCATCCACATCTCTAGCCTTTAGATCTTCCATCTCGTCTCTTAGGACTTTAGGAAACCAAGGATTGTCAGAGTAATTAACTTTAACTATTTTGGCATTGCTCGGTGGTACTACTACAAACCGCTTGTAAGTCTCGTCTGTATCTAACTCAGGGTTGAAAGTGATCCAAATCTCTGAGTTCTCTTTACGGATTGTGGGAATCAATACATCCCAGCTAGACTTAGAAGTAGTCTGTGCTTCTTCTACCCAACAGACATCTACACCCTCAAAAGACTTAATCTTTGTGACATTGTGCTTCAGACCTGCGAACAAGAACTCTGTACCATTCTTGCCATAAATCGCTGTGTTCTGTACCTCATAGAATGACTCTAGATTGAGCTTTCTTATCTGGTCTGCTAACAAGGCATGAACTGAGTCGCTAATAGAGTTCTGGAACTCTCGTGCGCATAGTATTCTTAATGGCTTCTGTGCGCCTAAAGCTAATAAAGCTATGGCAGCACCCCAAGACTTACCAGAACCTCGACCACCGTAAGCCACCTTGTATCTGTGTGGCTCAAACAAGAAGCTCATCTTCTCTGGTAACTCTAGATTGAGTTCACTCATTCAGGCTTCTTTAAATTGATATTGATGCTAGTTACTGTCTCGATTGCTCCACCATCCAAGCCAGACATCTCTGTAACTTGAATAGCTTTACCATCCACTCGATCCATGATTTCTTTTACAGCCCAAGGCTCTCCATCTTGAGCAGCCTCTACTAGCTTTCTAGCAATCATTCTGAGCTTGACTGCATCCTCTTGGACTAGCTCTTTTCTAAGCTGGTCAAAGAATAGTCTACCCTTCCTAGCATTGTCATTACCTTTGGGCGCACCTACTGAATTAATTGTTTCAATAGGTAAATTGTTGTTTTCGTTGCTGTTTTCCATTCCAATCCAAACGGTTATTGGTTGATGATGTTGCAATAATACAACAGATTACTGATCTGTGTCACTTCCTAATAAACCATACCCAATAGCAGGTGGAACAATACCAAACATCTGCTTACCAAATCTATCTAGTAATCCAATCTTTTCTTCTGGACTTGCATACTTAAGAATTTCTTTAACTCCACCGCTTTGTAGAATATCTAGAGCTGACTGAGATATTTCTCTAGGAACTAATGCTCCTTCAAACTCAGACAAACTTACAGCTCTCTTTGGCTTGATTTCAAAATATTCTGTAGGGAACTGTTTTAACTCTTTGCTTAGATCTTGTATTTTTGCTTTTAGCTCATCAGGAACTTGTTTACCAATCTCTCTTGAATAATCATATTTTCCTGTTTGACCTAAAGCTAAATCCTCAAAGAATGAGTCAGCATCAATTCTAGATTTTTTTTCATCTAAGAAGTTTCTTACCTCTCCTTTTAGGTCATCAAACTTTGACTCAATGTCATATTTCATTGTTTCAAACTTTTCAGGATCTACTATCTTTTCTCTAGACTTTAATATGTCTTTCTCAGACTTAAGATTTGGTGTTAGCTTTGCTCTTAAAGAAGCTACTGAGAAATAGTTTCCTTCGTCTCCAGCCTTACCACTAGACATTTCTTTAACAATATTATCTAAACTAGCAGGAACATATCTTCTTCTACCAGATGGTGTATATCCTTTAAACATCTCATAGCTTACAGATCCACCAGCATTTCTTATATCATTAACTAGGTTATTTTCCCAGTCATAGTATTTCTGTAAAAGATTAGGATTGTTTTCTACTGCCTGATAAAAGTTATCTCTAACAGACATTCTAAATCTTCCTAAATCATCAAAAGCATTAGGATCTGGCAATAAATTATTATCTTTCAAGAACTTAGCTTTTGCAGCTACACTTCCTTCAACATTATATTTAAAATCATTAGCAATATGACTAATCTCTGAGTCCATATCCTTAGCAAACTTGCCAAATGGTGCTGAGAAAGCATCTTTTACATACTTCTCACCTACATTATCAAGTCTTGTCTCAATATTTGGCTTTCTTACTGTATAAGCATCAGCAGCAAATACTGGATTTCCTCTAGATGGTGTTGCAAGAGCCTTATTACCAATAAGTGTAATGTCACCAAATTTCTCTAAAGGATGAGTATTTTGGAATGAACTTACTTTGCTAATTCCCAATGATGGAACTGGCATACCACCAAGCTCTTGAACCATCTGCAATTTTTCTGGGCTAATGTTATGAGTTACTAACATTTCTTCACCAGCTTTTACATTAGGAACATACTTAGATAACTTAGTCATTCCTACTGGTGCAAATCCAACAACATTATTCATATACCTATCACTAAGCATATTTAAAGCATTTTGATTTGTTACTTCTAATGGATTATTAGGATTTCCATGAGCTTGTTTCCATAGGTCTACATTCTCTAAATGAGAGCCAATCAATCCGCTTGCTGTGTTTTGTAATGACTCTTTTGGATTAGTTAAAAGACCATAGACTCCTCTCTTGAGCTGGTCTGCTCCAGAGTAGATGGCAGGTAATACACCGCCTAGAAGTCCTTGTGCCATTATTTCTTTGCCCCATAAAAATATAGATCATGAGTCTGACTGTTAGTAGAGAACTCATACTTTGAGAACATCTTATCTAAATCAAACTTTTCCTTAAAATCTGCTTCTGTCAGGTTCTTGTAGTAATCCCACTCTACTAGAGGAGCATCTTCTGGACTTGTTGCTCTTGTCCCATGCTCTGGTCTGCCAGTAGTGGCGCATGACATGACTACTAATCCACCTTGCTTTACTACCCTGTGCATATTCTCGAATGTCGCTATCCAGTAAGGATTATGCTCAAAACACTCACAGGATATAGCTGTATCAAAACTATTGGCTTTGCCTTGGAACTCTTGCCCTTGGCAGACTAGATCTACTCCCTTGCCTTCCCCTACATCTATGCCTAGATAGTCGCAGTCTGTAAAGAACTGTCTTACCGAGCCATTGATGTCTAAGCTACCGACTTCTAAGACTTTTGCCTGTGAAAAAGCATTAGGGTACTTTTGCTGGCAATTCTTAACAAAGTCAAATTGTTGTTGATGAGCCATTAGTGTAATGTCTGTATATTGCCTATGAACTGTATATCGTCTGTATTCAGATCATCTGCTAATTCTAGTAAGAATGGGTATAACTGGCTTAAAAATATATCTTTTTCTTCCAGACTATCCCATTGTGCTTGTAAGTTCTTTAACTGAACTACTACCATTTAACCTTGTCAGCCCAGTATGCTGCACTCATCTTGCCTTTAGCGATATTAGCTGAGTGTCTAGCCTTGAATGACTTTCTTCTTGCCTTATCAGCCTCGGACTCACCTTTCTTAGCTGGTGATCCTGATACTCCTTGCTGACCAAAGCGAATTGTCTTGGTCTTATCACCTTCTTTTGCCACTACTACATGACTTTTAGTAGGATGATTTGGTGTTCTTTTTGGCTTGTTATAGCCAGCCACACCAATTCTCTCAAGAATCTTTGCAGCTTCTCTTATTTTCATCAGAAGCCCTTTCTGTAGAATAAACTATAGAATGGATCTTGATTTACTCCTCTACCTACAGAAGCACCAAACTGTTGATTTCTAGCCAAATCCTTTAGGACTGCATCTATTGCTTGCATCTTAAATTGGTTGTCTTTTCCCTCGTATGGTGTACCCATGCCATATCTGACATCAGCACCACCACCAGTCACCCCTAAATTTAAAAGCTGACTCTCATTAATAGGTGTTTCATAGCCAATTCTACCGCCAGCAGAAAATCCCTTCATATTACCGTTTGACATTGTTCCACCACCACCTTGAATAGTGAATGGTGTTACATTTCCCTGAATTTGATTAGGGCTTACTGCGCCTTGATAAATCTGATTCATCAATGGCTGATTATTAGGGTTTTGACCTAAGTTTTCATAAGTTGGTCTATTTACATCTAACAAACTCATGCTTTCTGGAGAATATACTTCGAGCCTTTGGTTTTCTGGCAATGGCTCATATCTATAGCCAGAATTAATTTCTCGGAGAAATTCCTCGTATGTCATTTTTTGTAGCGAGCTGATTTAGCTGCTTCAGAAATAGCGATAGCAATAGCCTGTTTAGGATTTTTAACAACTTTGCCACCTTTGCCAGAGTGTAGAGTGCCTTCTTTGTATTCACCCATTACTTTGCCGATTTTCTTTTGTGTCTTAGTC